>OGXE01001631.1_pt1 | contig 18860 bp, 13 predicted proteins | sample 1576181 | NCBI WGS metagenome assembly OGXE01 (sample SAMEA3541478, study PRJEB24748) | human gut metagenome | biome: human gut; feature: human-associated habitat; material: faeces | place: China | collected 2012 | reverse complement strand
ATCAGACCAGATCGTTGAACTCTGTTTTGCAAAAAAATTCCCCCGTACAGATTTTGTCCGCAACAGGGGAATTCATTACATCTCACAGTTTCCTGCGAATTGTAATCTTTGATTTACTTTCTCGCATCCAGCATTTCCTTCACCAGACGAATATACTCCGGTGTCGTTCCGCAGCAGCCGCCGACAATGCCTGCACCCGCGTCTACCAGAATGTTCATATATCTTGCAAACGTCGGCGCATCCATGCTGTAGATTGCCTCACCGGTCGGCGTAATTTTCGGCAGGCCGGCATTCGGTTTTACGATAACCGGTACTCTTGCCACTTTTTTCATGGAATTTACGACTGCCTCAAGCTGATCCGGTCCGACCGAGCAGTTCAGTCCTACGGCGGATGCTCCCATTTCCTGCAGTGTCTCAACTGCTTCCACAGCGTTTCCGCCGAACAGGGCAGAACCGTCTGCTTCCAGCGTCAGAGAACACATAATCGGCAGATCGCAGACAGAAAGTGCAGCATCCATAAAGACACACGTTTCGTCTACGCTCAGCATCGTCTCCGCTACCAGAAGATCAACGCCCGCATTTGCTACCGCTGTTACCTGCTCTGTGTAGGATTCCAGCAGCTCTTCATAAGAGAGATCGCCTTTTGGCTGCAGCATTCTTCCCGGTGTGGAAAAATCTCCCGCAATCAGCGCACCTGTTCCGGCAAGCGCTTTTTTCGAAATGTCCACCAGGCGTGCATTCAGCTCCTCCACCTCGTTTTCTCTTCCATAATCCGCTAATTTCAATCTGTTTGCACCAAAGGTCGGCGCATAGACAATCTGGCTTCCCGCCTCCACGTAAGCCTTCTGTAAATTTGCCAGAATATCAGGATGCTCCAGAACCCAAAGTTCTGTACTGACTCCTTTTGGCATTCCCGCTTTTGTCAGATTTGATCCGGTTGCGCCATCCAATAAAATGACACCTGCTCCGGCAAGCTGTTCAAATTCTTCTCTTGTCATTTTCTTTTCTCCATTCTGCCCGAGTTCCCTGCAGCACATGTCCGCGTATACTGACAAATCCCGGCTGTTTTTTTCTGAACCTGCCGCGCTTTTCGCGTCAAATTCATGTTCAGTATAGCATTGTATTGTTTTCCCGACAAGTAGAAAAGATCGTTAAAGATTTGCGGAATACCGGTGCCGAAGCGAATGGTTTCGGCGGTTTTCATCAGGAACGGCGTGTCGATCAAGGCGTTAGTGCGCACGCCGAGGTTCGGTTGCGGTAATTGCACGCTTTGATAGGCGTCAAGGCAAAGGAACGAAAGCACGTTCACCGCGCTACGTCCGTTCTCGGTTAACCCGCCGAGCAGTGCGGTATAGCCGGTCGGGAAACCGGCGAAATAACGCGCGCTACTGGTGGAGCGTAACAGCACGATGTCGTTGCATTTCACCCATAAAGATTCGAGCAGTTCTTTCAGGAACGCCGCATCTTCGCCCTGGGTTAATGATGTCTGATAGAACGGCAACATATACTGGTCGAAGCGCCCCAACGATAGCGAACTGGCGTTGGATTCGTATTGCAGAATGATGTTCATGTACCAGAATAACTGGCACGCCTGCCAGAACGTCTGCGGCTTATGTTGCGCGTTATGGCGGGAGATCTCTGCAATAGTCAGCAGCTCTTCGCGACGCTGGGCATCTGTGCAGTTTGCCGCCATCGTTTCCGCCAGTTCGGCGTAACGCAAAATGTGTTTCTGCGAGGCTTCCAGCAGTAACAACGCGGCCTGATAAAAGTGATTCTCCGGCTGTTGCTGACAATGTTGCTGCATCTGTGCCACCAGCTCACCCAGCCCGTGATTCAACAGGCGTGGGTAATCAATAATAATGTGCCCCTGGCCTTTATCCGTCTGGTTGATGCTGAAAATCTGCGTGTTGGTCGCGGCTTTTACTTCATCTGTCATCTGCCCGTTGATGAAATCTTTCATCGAACGTTTTTCCCAGTACGGGAACAACTCTTCACGGTAGATACGTTTATCTTCTTCGCTGATAGCAAAGCGGTCCTGCGGACGCGTCGGGAATTGATCCAGCTCTTTCAGCAGCCAGTAAGGGTCCATTTCCGGCGACATAATCCCGGCGCGCGGTTTTACGGTGCGGTTACCGGCAATCAGTTCTTCATCACGAATCGAAATTTCAACATGTTCAAGGATATACGCTGTTGCTTTCGCCCGGCGCAATATCACCGGTTCGCCTTCGGTTTGCCGATGGCTGGCGGTATAAAGCAGCGCCCGCTCCAGCGAGATTTCACGGGTATTGGTAAACAGTGCAGTTTTGAGGCGAGAGATACGATTCGTCATGAGGAACTCCTGTGGGAAAGCGAACCCGCCCTTGCGAGCGGGAGAAGAACTTAAGCGGTTTGCGCCAGGTGAGCTTCAATTTTGCTCATAATGGCGTCAGCACGTTTTACTGCATCGCTGATGTTGACGCGCACGATGGTCTTGCCAGCAAAACGCTCTTCAAACTTGATGCCGATATCTTTGGTCAGAATCACCATATCAGCGCTCGCCACATCTTCCGCAGTCAGTTCATTTTCCAGACCAATTGACCCCTGGGTTTCTACTTTCACTTCCCAGCCTTTCGCTTTCGCGGCACTTTCCAGCGCCTCTGCTGCCATATAGGTATGGGCAACACCTGAAGGACATGCGGTTACTGCAATAATTTTCGTCATGGCTCGTTCCTCAATTAATTAATTTCAAAATCCAAATCCAGGTCGTCTTCTTTTTCATCAGTCGAAGACCCATTTTTACGCGCCAGACTTTTCAGCACGTTCACACAAACAGCCGTCACCACTGCTCCGACAGCCACTGCTGCGATATAACCCAGCTTGCCTTCAACCACCGGCAGCACAATCAGACCACCCCAGCCTGCATAGCACTGCGCACCGACCAGCGCCGCAGTTACTGCACCACAAACTGAACCGACCATGATGGAAGGAATGACACGCAGCGGATCGGCAGCGGCGAAAGGAATCGCCCCTTCAGTAACGCCAACACAGCCCATCACCAGTGCCGCTTTGCCGGTTTCGCGCTCTTCTGCGGAGAAATTTTTACGACCAATCAGCGTCGCCAGCCCCATCCCCAGCGGCGGGATACAAATACCCACGGCAGCGATGGCCACCACGGTATAAACACCCTGAGCAACGCAAATCAGCATGAAGGCATAGGCCACTTTGTTAACCGGACCGCCCATATCGAACGCCAGCATCAGACCCATGATCACCGCCAGCATAACAATGCTGCCCTGCTGCATCCCCTGAAGCCACTGAGTCAGGCTGTTGGTCAACGCCCCTACAGGCTCGCCCAAGCCCCACATCATGATGCCTGCGGTAATCAGTGTGCCGACGATAGGAATAATGAAGATAGGCATCACCGAGCGCAGAACTTTATGCACCGGAATTTTCTTCAGGTAATGCACCACGATGCCGCCGATAATCCCGGCGATCAGTGCACCAAAGAAGCCCGCACCAAAGCTGTTACCAACCCAGGCACCGATAGCGCACGGAGCCAGCGCAGAACGCTCTGCAATGGAATAACCGATGTACGCTGCGAGGAAAGGCACCATCAGCGTCAAGCCCGCAACGCCGATATCAAACAGTTTTTTCAGATTTGGATCGGCTACGGCATCCGGCACTGCGCCTTTGCCATACAACATGACGGAAACCGCCAGCAAAATACCGCCCGATACCACGAAGGGAATCATGTGTGAAACGCCCGTCATTAAATGCTGACGGGTATTTTTCAGGATCTGCACCAACTCATTCATAAGCTGCTCCCGGGCTTGCGAAAGCCCATGTCCATATTTTTGATGGAGGAAACAATAGGCAATCGCAGGCGGAGCAAACAGTGGATAAAAAGGCCATTTACTGGACTTTTGTAATATCAGTACAAAAATGCGATCCGCCTCATAACTTGCGATAAACCGGAAGCATGCCGCAAAACAGCGTCTTGTGAGACGCGTCGCAAATTGACGGTTACATTACATTTATCCAGCTTTTGGCAGATTTGTCACATGGCAGGCCGTTGCCGTGCGCTCTTATCCTGTAAACAGAAAACCGTACCGGGAGAGAGGCAATGGCCCTGATTGTGGAATTTATTTGTGAGTTACCTAACGGCGTACATGCGCGTCCGGCAAGCCACGTTGAAACGCTGTGTAATACTTTTTCATCACAAATTGAGTGGCATAACCTGCGCACTGACCGCAAGGGCAACGCCAAAAGCGCCCTTGCGCTGATTGGCACCGATACGCTGGCGGGCGATAACTGCCAGTTACTGATTTCCGGGGCCGACGAACAGGAAGCGCACCAGCGTTTAAGCCAATGGCTGCGCGATGAATTCCCCCACTGCGATGCGCCGCTGGCGGAAGTTAAATCTGACGAACTGGAACCACTGCCGGTTTCACTGACCAATCTGAATCCGCAAATTATCCGCGCCCGCACCGTGTGCAGCGGTAGTGCAGGCGGCATTCTGACGCCGATCTCTTCTTTAGATCTCAATGCGCTGGGTAATCTTCCCGCAGCCAAAGGCGTTGACGCCGAGCAATCCGCACTGGAAAACGGCCTGACGCTGGTACTGAAAAACATTGAGTTTCGTCTGCTGGATAGCGACGGTGCTACCAGCGCGATTCTGGAAGCTCACCGATCCCTGGCTGGCGATACTTCCCTGCGCGAACATTTACTGGCAGGCGTCAGCGCCGGATTAAGCTGCGCCGAAGCAATTGTTGCCAGCGCGAATCACTTTTGCGAAGAGTTTTCCCGTTCCAGCAGCAGCTACCTGCAAGAACGTGCCCTGGACGTACGCGACGTCTGCTTCCAGTTACTCCAGCAAATCTACGGTGAGCAACGCTTCCCGGCACCGGGCAAACTGACGCAGCCCGCCATTTGTATGGCTGATGAACTGACCCCCAGCCAGTTCCTCGAACTGGATAAAAATCACCTCAAAGGATTGTTGCTCAAAAGCGGCGGCACCACCTCACATACGGTGATCCTTGCCCGTTCGTTCAACATTCCAACGCTGGTTGGTGTGGATATTGATGCCCTTACTCCGTGGCAGCAACAAACGATTTATATCGACGGCAACGCCGGGGCGATTGTGGTTGAGCCAGGGGAAGCCGTAGCTCGTTATTATCAGCAAGAAGCCCGCGTACAGGACGCCCTGCGTGAGCAACAGCGTGTCTGGCTGACCCAACAAGCCCGTACCGCTGACGGTATCCGCATTGAAATTGCCGCTAACATCGCTCACTCCGTGGAAGCGCAGGCCGCATTCGGCAATGGTGCGGAAGGCGTTGGTTTGTTCCGCACTGAAATGCTCTATATGGATCGCACCAGCGCACCGGGCGAAAGCGAGTTGTACAACATTTTTTGTCAGGCGCTGGAATCCGCCAACGGACGCAGCATTATTGTGCGCACTATGGACATTGGCGGCGACAAACCCGTTGATTATCTGAACATTCCCGCAGAGGCAAACCCGTTCCTCGGTTATCGCGCCGTGCGTATTTATGAAGAGTACGCGTCGTTGTTTACCACGCAGCTACGGTCGATCCTCCGCGCCTCCGCTCACGGCAGCCTGAAAATCATGATCCCGATGATCTCCTCAATGGAAGAGATCTTATGGGTGAAAGAAAAACTGGCGGAAGCCAAACAGCAACTACGTAACGAACACATTCCGTTTGATGAGAAAATCCAGCTCGGCATCATGCTGGAAGTGCCGTCGGTGATGTTCATCATCGGTCAATGCTGCGAAGAGATTGATTTCTTTAGTATTGGTAGTAATGACCTGACGCAGTATCTGCTGGCGGTGGATCGCGATAACGCTAAGGTTACTCGTCACTACAACAGCCTGAATCCGGCATTCTTGCGGGCGCTCGATTACGCCGTGCAAGCGGTGCATCGCCAGGGCAAATGGATTGGTCTGTGCGGTGAGCTGGGAGCGAAAGGTTCCGTGCTGCCGTTGCTGGTCGGCTTAGGGCTGGATGAACTCAGCATGAGCGCACCATCAATTCCGGCGGCGAAAGCTCGGATGGCGCAACTTGATAGCCGTGAGTGCCGCAAGTTGCTCAACCAGGCAATGGCCTGCCGTACTTCGCTGGAAGTGGAACACCTGCTGGCGCAATTCCGCATGACCCAACAAGACGCACCGCTGGTCACCGCCGAGTGCATCACACTGGAAAGCGACTGGCGCAGCAAAGAAGAAGTGCTCAAAGGCATGACCGATAACCTGCTGCTGGCGGGCCGCTGCCGCTATCCGCGTAAACTGGAAGCCGACTTGTGGGCGCGCGAGGCCGTTTTCTCTACCGGTCTGGGCTTTAGTTTTGCCATTCCACACAGCAAATCAGAACACATTGAGCAATCCACCATCAGCGTGGCGCGTCTGCAAGCGCCGGTGCGCTGGGGCGATGATGAAGCGCAATTCATCATTATGTTAACCCTGAACAAACACGCTGCGGGCGATCAGCATATGCGCATTTTCTCGCGCCTCGCTCGCCGCATCATGCACGAAGAATTCCGTAACGCGCTGGTTAACGCCGCCTCTGCCGACGCTATCGCCAGCCTGCTGCAACATGAACTGGAACTGTAAAAGGAAACATCATGGAACTGTATCTGGACACCGCTAACGTCGCAGAAGTCGAACGTCTGGCACGCATATTCCCCATTGCCGGGGTGACAACTAACCCGAGCATTATCGCTGCCAGCAAGGAGTCCATATGGGAAGTGCTGCCGCGTCTGCAAAAAGCGATTGGTGATGAGGGCATTCTGTTTGCTCAGACCATGAGCCGCGACGCGCAGGGGATGGTGGAAGAAGCGAAGCGCCTGCGCGACGCTATTCCGGGTATTGTGGTGAAAATCCCGGTGACTTCCGAAGGTCTGGCAGCAATTAAAATACTGAAAAAAGAGGGTATTACTACACTTGGCACTGCTGTATATAGCGCCGCACAAGGGTTATTAGCCGCACTGGCAGGGGCAAAATACGTTGCTCCGTATGTTAACCGCGTAGATGCCCAGGGCGGAGACGGCATTCGTACGGTTCAGGAGCTGCAAACGCTGTTAGAAATGCACGCGCCAGAAAGCATGGTGCTGGCAGCCAGCTTTAAAACGCCGCGTCAGGCGCTGGACTGTTTACTGGCAGGATGTGAATCCATCACCCTGCCCTTAGATGTAGCGCAACAAATGCTCAACACCCCTGCGGTAGAGTCAGCTATAGAGAAGTTCGAACACGACTGGAATGCCGCATTTGGCACTACTCATCTCTAAAGGAGCAATTATGGACCGCATTATTCAATCACCGGGTAAATACATCCAGGGCGCTGATGTGATTAATCGTCTGGGCGAATACCTGAAGCCGCTGGCAGAACGCTGGTTAGTGGTGGGTGACAAATTTGTTTTAGGTTTTGCTCAATCCACTGTCGAGAAAAGCTTTAAAGATGCTGGACTGGTAGTAGAAATTGCGCCGTTTGGCGGTGAATGTTCGCAAAATGAGATCGACCGTCTGCGTGGCATCGCGGAGACTGCGCAGTGTGGCGCAATTCTCGGTATCGGTGGCGGAAAAACCCTCGATACTGCCAAAGCACTGGCACATTTCATGGGTGTTCCGGTAGCGATCGCACCGACTATCGCCTCTACCGATGCACCGTGCAGCGCATTGTCTGTTATCTACACCGATGAGGGTGAGTTTGACCGCTATCTGCTGTTGCCAAATAACCCGAATATGGTCATTGTCGACACCAAAATCGTCGCTGGCGCACCTGCACGTCTGTTAGCGGCGGGTATCGGCGATGCGCTGGCAACCTGGTTTGAAGCGCGTGCCTGCTCTCGTAGCGGCGCGACCACCATGGCGGGCGGCAAGTGCACCCAGGCTGCGCTGGCACTGGCTGAACTGTGCTACAACACCCTGCTGGAAGAAGGCGAAAAAGCGATGCTTGCTGCCGAACAGCATGTAGTGACTCCGGCGCTGGAGCGCGTGATTGAAGCGAACACCTATTTGAGCGGTGTTGGTTTTGAAAGTGGTGGTCTGGCTGCGGCGCACGCAGTGCATAACGGCCTGACCGCTATCCCGGACGCGCATCACTATTATCACGGTGAAAAAGTGGCATTCGGTACGCTGACGCAGCTGGTTCTGGAAAATGCGCCGGTGGAGGAAATCGAAACCGTAGCTGCCCTTAGCCATGCGGTAGGTTTGCCAATAACTCTCGCTCAACTGGATATTAAAGAAGATGTCCCGGCGAAAATGCGAATTGTGGCAGAAGCGGCATGTGCAGAAGGTGAAACCATTCACAACATGCCTGGCGGCGCGACGCCAGATCAGGTTTACGCCGCTCTGCTGGTAGCCGACCAGTACGGTCAGCGTTTCCTGCAAGAGTGGGAATAACCTACTCCAAACTCCCGGCTTGTCCGGGAGTTTGAACGCAAAATTGCCTGATGCGCTACGCTTATCAGGCCTACGCAATCTCTGCAATATATTGAATTTGCGTGCTTTTGTAGGCCGGATAAGGCGTTCACTCCGCATCCGGCACTCTGTGCCAGTAATCTGAAACTCCCACGTTGTTCAGGAATTTTTTATCCGCTTCTGGACATTTTCTCTACAGAACAATCGTTAGCCCGGAAGGTCGAATCTGTGACTCTTATTTTCACGGACGAACCAGATGAAAGCTTCACTGGCGCTGCTCAGCCTGCTAACGGCATTTACCAGCCACTCCTTAAAATCTCCCGCCGTTCCACCAACCGTGGTACAAATCCAGGCCAATACCAACCTTGCCATCGCAGACGGTGCCAGACAGCAAATTGGCAGCACGCTATTTTACGATCCGGCGTATGTGCAGCTTACTTATCCTGGCGGTGATGTTCCGCAAGAACGCGGTGTATGTTCCGATGTGGTGATCCGCGCATTGCGCAGCCAGAAGGTCGATTTGCAGAAACTGGTTCACGAAGATATGGCGAAGAATTTTGCTGAGTACCCGCAAAAATGGAAGTTAAAGCGCTCGGACAGCAACATCGATCACCGTCGGGTGCCTAATCTGGAAACCTGGTTTAGCCGCCATGATAAAACACGCCCCACCAGCAAGAACCCCAGTGACTATCAAGCGGGCGATATTGTCTCCTGGCGACTGGATAACGGGCTGGCACATATTGGGGTGGTTTCAGATGGCTTCGCCCGCGACGGTACGCCGCTGGTGATACATAACATTGGCGCAGGCGCGCAGGAAGAAGATGTGCTGTTTAACTGGCGGATGGTGGGGCATTATCGTTATTTTGTTAAATAAGAGATCGCCCCACATGAAGAAAAAATTCAGATCCTTTTTACACTGACGGCTTCTTTTTTCTTACGGCTCACCAGCGCCAGTGCCAGCACAATCAGCACAATACCGCTACCTTCAACGGCCCCCGGATTCTCGCCGAGCAGCCACCAGGAAAAGAGTACGCCGCAAACGGGAACGGCCAGTGTGCTTAAGCTGGCAATACTGGCAGGCAAGTTTTTCAATACAAACAACCATAAGCTCCACGCCAGTGCCGTCGCCAGAATCGCACTGTAGGCCAGCGCCCAGAACACGGTGGGCTGCCAGTCAATTTCACGTTGCGGCACCAGTAAAGCGACCACACTCATCACCAGCGCCGCATACAGCATCTGCCAGGATGTTAACGACAATAAATCCACGCGCGGATGACGGGCATACAGACGTTTAGCAACAATCGCGCTCGCCCCCCAACTGACGCCGGAGAGGATTGCCAGCATGGCACTTTTCATCGAAGAGAAATCGAGTTGCCACGGCTGCAACACCAAAAATAAGCCGAAAGCGGCAATCAGAATCGCGAAATATTGCCCACGTCGCAGGCGTTCACCGAGAAACAACGCGGCGAAAATCACCACCCAGAACGGCATGGTATAGCTCAGGATCGCCACCTTCCCCGCACCTCCGCTGACCAACGCCCACTGCGCCAGACCAACCATCCCGCAGGTTTGTAACAGGGCAATGGCTAAGGTGTATTTAAACGGTGTCGGGCGCATTCCGCGACCACGTAATAAAAGGACGATGAATAAAACGAGAGCGCCGAAAATGCAGCGTAAGGCGGTAAAGTCGAAGGCACCGATGTAACTGGTGACTTGCTTCATGAAAATCCAGCTATAACTCCAGATAAGTGTGAGCACAACCAGGCCACTGATTGCCAGTGGGTTGCTCTTTCCTGCGGCAGACATGAGAGATCCAGTGTGTAGTTTTCGTTCGCCCACTATACGCTGGTAAAGAACGTTCAGCGACTGCCAGCAAGCAGCCGCTGAACGGGGTCAGATTACAGCAGGTCGAAACGGTCGAGGTTCATCACTTTCACCCATGCCGCCACGAAGTCTTTAACAAACTTCTCGTGGGCATCGCTACTGGCGTAAACTTCCGCCACCGCACGCAGGACGGAGTTAGAACCAAACACCAGATCCGCACGGCTGGCCGTAAATTTCACTTCGCCGGTTTCACGGTCACGGCCTTCGAACAGCTCTTTCGATTCGTCGGTCGCTTTCCACTCGTAACGCATATCCAGCAAGTTCACGAAGAAGTCATTGCTCAATACGCCAACGCGGTCAGTGAAGACGCCGTTTTTGCTGCCATCGAAGTTGGCACCCAGTACACGCATGCCGCCCACCAGCGCAGTCATTTCCGGCGCGGTCAGCGTCAGTTGCTGTGCTTTGTCGATCAGCAGTGACTCGGTGGTGGAAACGTCCAGACGAGCGCGATAGTTACGGAAACCGTCAGCAATTGGCTCCAGCAGCTCAAACATCTCAATGTCAGTCTGATCCTGACGCGCATCAACGCGACCCGGCGCAAACGGTACATGAATGCTCAAACCTGCGGCGCTTGCGGCTTTCTCAACACCAACCACACCAGCCAGCACTATGATATCCGCCAGCGAGGCTTTACCAGACTCTTTCTGGATTTTCTCCAGAACAGGCAGAGCACGAACGGCTGCGGCGTTCACATCCCAGTCGCGCTGCGGCATTAATGCCAGACGCGCACCGTTGGCACCACCGCGTTTGTCGCCACCACGGAAGGTAGAAGCAGATGCCCAGGCCACCGATACCAGCTCACTAACAGACAGACCAGAATCCGCAATCGCGAATTTCAGATCGATAATGTCCTGCTCGGTCGGGTTGTAGATCGGCTGCGGCAGCGGATCTTGCCAGATCAGATCTTCTTTCGGCACTTCCGGCCCGATGTAGCGAGATTTCGGCCCCATATCCCTGTGCGTCAGTTTGAACCAGGCACGGGCAAAGGCTTCGTTGAACGCCTGCGGATCGTTGAGGAAACGACGAGAGATCTTCTCGAACTCAGGATCAAAACGCAGCGTCAGGTCGGTCACCAGCATTGTCGGTTTACGTTTCTTCGACGGATCAAACGGATCCGGGATAATTTCCGGTGCGTCTACCGCTTCGAACTGGATTGCGCCAGCCGGGCTGCGGGTCTGTACCCACTCATACTTGAACAGGTTCTCGAAGAAATAGTTGCTCCACTGGGTCGGCGTCTGGGTCCAGACTACTTCCAGACCAGAGGTAATGGCATCTGCGCCAACGCCGCTGCCGTAAGTGCTCGCCCAACCTAAACCTTGTTCTTCAATCGGTGCAGCTTCTGGATCAGGACCTACATTTGATGTCGGACCGGCACCGTGGGTTTTACCCAGCGTATGACCACCCGCAATCAGCGCCACGGTTTCTTCGTCGTTCATGCCCATGTTGCCGAAGGTCGCGCGGATAGCTGCTGCCGCAGAAAGCGGTTCGCCGCTGTGATCCGGGCCTTCCGGGTTAACGTAAATCAGACCCATCTCGGTTGCACCCAGCGGTGCTTTCGCCAGCGCTTCCGGATGACGGTGAGTCAGCCAGGCTTTTTCATCACCCCAGTTAACATCCAGATCCGGTTCCCAGACGTCTTCACGACCGGCACCAAAACCGAAGGTACGGAAGCCGGAGTTTTCTAGCGCCACGTTACCCGCGAGGATAAACAGGTCGGCCCAGGAGATTTTCTGACCATATTTCTGTTTGATTGGCCACAACAGGCGACGCGCTTTATCGAGGCTTACGTTATCCGGCCAGGAGTTCAGCGGTGCAAAACGTTGCTGACCACGACCCGCGCCACCGCGTCCATCGATTGAACGGTAAGTCCCCGCGCCGTGCCAGGCCATACGAATAAACAGACCGGCGTAACTGCCCCAGTCGGCTGGCCACCACGGTTGAGATTCTGTCAACAGGGCTTTCAGATCTTTTTTCAGGCCGTAGTAATCTAATTTGCTGAATTCTTTGCGGTAGTCAAAGTCCTCACCCAGTGGGTTAGAACGATTAGAATGTTGGTTTAACAGGTCAACACGAAGTTGATTTGGCCACCAGTCGCGAGTGGTTGTGCCCGCCCCCGCACTCTGGTCGTGACCGCCCTGATGGAACGGGCATTTGCCAGTGGCTGTGGTGTTATGGATATCGTCTGACGTGCTCATCAATGTGCTCCCCTCTACAGTGTTACCGTTACGATACACAGCGTTAGAGAGAAGTTATAATTGAATTAATCCACAGATGCGATAGTTGAGATCTTACATATTGTTGGTTAAAGAGATGTAGATCAAATTGATCTTAATTAAGCTTTTTTGATTATGTCCGAATTCGGACAAATGCTTTATAAAAAAGGGTTTTAGCTTCATATCCTTCAAGTAATGAGGGAGAAAACAAGGCTGATAACCTTATTTTCCCGCCCTCATTTCGAGGCAGCATTTTGTGCTCTGTTTAAAATTTGTGATCACTGTGTGATTTTCACAAAAGCCACACTATTTATAAACCAGGTCGAACCCCCAGCGTATGGCAAATCGCGTAACTCATTTCAGCACGGTTAAGCGTATAGAAGTGGAAATCTTTCACTCCTTCACGGCTTAAAATCTTCACCATATCCATGGCAATATTCGCGCCAACCAGTTTGCGGGTTTCGGCATCATCATCCAGACCGTCGAACATTTGCGCCATCCACGCCGGAATACGCACGTTGGTCATATCGGCAAATTTCTTCGCCTGTTTAAAGTTAGATACCGGCAAAATTCCCGGAATAATTTCCACATCAATGCCCGCCGATACACAGCGGTCACGAAAACGCAGGTAGCTTTCGACATCGAAGAAGAACTGAGTAATCGCGCGGTTGGCTCCGGCATCCACTTTGCGTTTCAGATTAAGCAAATCCGCCTGAGCGCTTTTTGCTTCCGGGTGAACTTCCGGATACGCCGCCACGGAGATATCGAAATCTGCCACTTCTTTTAACAGCGTCACCAGGTCAGAAGCATACATTTCTGGCTTACCACTTCCCGGCGGCAGATCGCCACGCAGCGCCACGATATGACGAATACCGTTATTCCAGTAGTCGCGTGCAATGGTGCGCAGCTCGTCGGGCGTCGCATCAATGCAAGTAAGATGCGGTGCCGCTTCCAGACCAGTGCGCTCTTTAATGCCTTTAATAATGCTGTGCGTACGGTCGCGCTCGCCGGAGTTCGCGCCATAGGTCACCGATACAAACTTCGGTTTCAGGCTGCTAAGGCGATCGATGGAGTTCCACAGGGTCTGCTCCATTTCACTGGTACGCGGCGGGAAAAACTCGAACGAAACGTTAATCTGCCCCTGGACTTCTGCCAGGCTCTGATTCAGGGCATCCCGCTGGCTGGCGTGAAAAAAGCTCATACCTTACCTCATCAATCGCTTGTAGTTATATGTTGTGTTGTGCACATCTATCCGTTTAGACGTCCAGATGTAAAGATGAAGGAAAAGCCGAAGGGCGTCAACCGAAAAATGACCAATGATGGTGAGGAAAAATCAGGGAAGATGAAAAAACTTCAGGATGGTAAGAAAAAGAAAATCCGGTATGCAAAGCAAACCGGACTGCAAATATAAACTAACCATGTACTTATTGCTTCTTGCCGGATTCGTCGTAAACGCTTAATCCGGCCTAATCCTATGATAATTCAATATATTTCATTAGAAACCATAAACCCGAAAACATGAGTACCGGGCATTATTAAATTTCTGAAATTACAACAACTGTGCCAGCCGGTTGATATCCGACTGAATCGCCCCGGCGGTGACGTCGCGCCCAGCGCCAGGTCCGCGGATCACCAGAGGGTTATCGCGATACCAGCGGCTTTCGATGGCAAAGACGTTATCGCACGGCAGCAGTGATGCCAACGGATGATCTTCACGCACCGCTTCCACGCCTACACGCGCTTTACCGTTGGCATCGAAACGCGCCACGTAGCGCAGCACCAGCCCCATTTCGCGGGCCGCTTCCAGCCGTTGCACCATCTGCTCGTTCAGTTCATCGCCATTTTCAAAGAAATGGTCGATGCTGCCGCCTTCGCAATGAGCAGGCACCAGCGATTCCACACGTACCTGATCCGGTTCGATGTTGTAACCTGCTTCACGCGCCAGAATCACCAGCTTGCGCATCACGTCTTTGCCAGAGAGATCGTCACGCGGGTCAGGTTCGGTTAAGCCCTGCTGCCACGCCTGATCCACCAGCTCGGTAAACGGCACGCTACCGTCGAATTGCAGGAACAGCCAGGAGAGCGTGCCGGAGAAGATCCCGCTGATCGACAAAATAGTATCGCCGCTGTCGATCAGATCGCGCACGGTGTGGTTGATCGGCAAGCCCGCACCGACGGTGGCATTGTACAGCCAGTGACGCCCGGTTTTTTCGAAGGCGTCGTGGATCTGGCGATATTTATTGCTGTCGCTGGCTCCCGCCAGTTTGTTGGCGCTGATAACGTGGAAACCGTGGCTGGCGAAATCAAGATACTGATCAGCAAGCTGCTGGCTGGCGGTAACGTCCAGCACCACTAAATCATCATACGGATGGGCGCGCATCCACAGGAACAACGACTCTTCATCCTGCTCAACCGCTTCATCGTTGAAGAAGGCTAACGCGCGGCTGGCGTCCAGCCCGTCATAGCTCAACAGGCTGCGGCGGCTGTCCACCACACCTGCCAGCACAAACTCAAAGCCGGTACGTGCCGAAAGCGTGCTCTGCTCACGGGCGAACAGTTCCAGCCAACGGGAACCGATATTGCCCTTACCGAACAATACCAGGCCGATGCGTTTTTCTGCGCGGAAGACGGACTGATGCAGCCCCTGAATCAGGCTTTCGGTCGGGCCGGTGCGCAGTACTGCCACCAGGCTGATGCCGTCATCGGACTGCCAGGTAAATTCGACCGGCTGGCCTTTCAGTTGCTGCCAGAAGCGGTGGCAATGCAGCGGGTTACGGGTGACGCCTGCACCGACCATCGCCACCAGCGCCAGCCCCTGACGCAGGCGCAGTTCGCCAGGTAATCCCGCTTCGTCGAGGATTTTCAGCGCACTGTCGGCCACTTCTGAGGTGTAGCAAAATTGCAGCAACTGGCGATCGTTATGTACGCCAACCGCCAGCGGGCGTACCTGCGCGCGTTTCAGGATTTGGTCGATCTCTTTATGCGCCAGTTTGAAATCCTGACTGGCGGGCACCTGAAACTCAATCAAACAGACATCATCGTGGCTGGTGACAATACGCGCACCAGTACCGGAGGCCAGCACGCGTTCAATGCGCGTGGAACCTTGATCCGGCGTGTAGCTACAGCGCAGTTGCAGGTCGATTTCGCTGCCAGAAACCGGCTGTAAAGTACGGGCGTGAAGAACGGGAGCCGCCAGGCGCGCCAGTTCGCTGGCCTCATCCAGACGCAGCAACGGCAGCAGGCAGGCATCTTTCACTTTACGCGGGTCGGCACTGTATACCCCGGCGACGTCGCTCCAGATGGTTACGCGAGAAACACCCGCCAGCGCACCGATTTGTGTCGCGGAATAGTCGGAACCGTTACGCCCCAGCAGCACCGTTTCACCGGCGTTGTTGCGGCTGATAAATCCGGTCACCACCAGACGTTTGCCCGGATGTTGCACCAGCAGCTGTTGCAGCAACGGGTAAGAAAGCCCTTCATCAACCTGCGGTTGTGCGGCGCGTTCAGCGCGTAAAAACTCGCGGGCATCAAGCCAGGCCGCTGGCAGCCCTTGTTGATTAAGTACCGCAGACATCAGACGTGCCGACCATACTTCCCCGTGGCCCACCACTTCCGCATACACTGCGTCGTTAATACCGCTGTCGAGCAGCGCCGCCAGGCGCTCAAGGTCGCTGACAAAAGCGCTAATGAGGCTATCGGCTTCTTCAGCGGGTAGCAGACCGCTAATCAGATCGCACTGATAGCGACGCAGCGTTTGTTGAACCTGATGCGCAGAGAGACGATCGGTCTGGCTTAGTTTCAACCAGTTAATCAACTGGTTAGTGGTGCTACCGGCGGCGGAAACCACCATCATATCGTCAGGCTGAGAGTACTCCGCCATAATGCCCGCGACACGCAAATAACACTTCACATCAGCCAGACTACTGCCACCAAATTTATGCAGCTGACGACCTTTCGCCCCTGCCTGCGCAATCACACTCATTTTTACCCCTTGTTTGCAGCCCGGAAGCCATTTTCCAGGTCGGCAATTAAATCTTCGCCATCTTCAATACCGGTGGAGATACGCAGCAGCGTCTCGGAGATCCCGGCGGCAGCACGCGCTTCTGGTGCCATGCCTGCATGTGTCATGGTTGCGGCGTGAGAGATTAAACTTTCCACTCCCCCTAATGATTCCGCCAGCGTAAACAACGACAGCCCGCCCAGGAAACGACGCAGCGTCTGCTCATCGCCATCCAGTTCAAAACTCAACATTGCGCCAAAGCCTTTTTGCTGGCGCGCGGCAATTTCATGCCCCTGATTTTCCGGCAACGACGGGTGATACAGTTTTTTCACCAACGGCTGGGTTTGCAGGTATTTCACAATCGCCTGCGCGTTGCGCTGCGCCAGCTCCATACGCGGCACCAGCGTTCGCAACCCACGTAGCAGCAGATAGCTGTCAAACGCGCCGCCCGTCACGCCAATATTGTTTGCCCACCAGGCCAGTTCAGTGACAACGTCCGGGTCTTTAGCAATCACCACGCCGGCCACTACGTCTGAGTGACCGTTCAGATATTTCGTGCATGAATGCAACACCAGATCGGCACCTAATGCCAGCGGATTTTGTAATGCCGGGCTTAAGAAGGTGTTATCCACCACGCTCACCGCCCCGACTTCCCTTGCCAGATGGCAGATTTTCGCAATATCCACGACGCGTAACAATGGATTACTTGGGCTTTCTACCAGTACCAGTTTGGGTTTTTCTGCCAGCGCTGCCCGTAATGCCTGTTCATCGCCTTGATCAACAAACAACACGCGATAGCAACCGCGTTTCGCCAGACTGTCGAACAGGCGATAGCTACCGCCGTAGCAGTCGTGCGGCGCAACCAGCAGATCGCCAGGTTTCAAAAAGACGGTCGTTACCAGGTGAATCGCGGACATGCCGGTATTAGTAAGTACTGCACCAGCACCACCTTCCAGTTCTGCCAGCGCACGCTGAACCACATCGCGCGTTGGGTTGCCGCGACGCGAGTAATCATGCGCGCGCGGTTCATTAAATCCGGTAAAGTTATAGGTGCTGGAAAGATGGATCGGTGGGACAACGCAACCATACTGTTCGTCGTCATTTAACCCGCTACGCACTGCGATGGTGGCCTGTTTACGCGTCATGTGATGAAGTTCCCTGGGCTTTGTCGGTGAAATGTCAGGCACCAGAGTAAACATTGTGTTAATGGACGTCAATACATCTGGACATCTAAACTTCTTTGCGTATAGATTGAGCAAATCCCAAATAGCCGTTAAAATTATATGCATTATCACGCCGACAGGTGCATTACACGATGTCACGGTAACGCCTGTACGGTAAACTATGCGGGTTTACGGTCAGTACCCACATCAACTGTGTGGTCTGGTCTCAATTTATTGACGAAGAGGATTAAGTATCTCATGGCTGAATGGAGCGCATCTGAACCATCCCTGGATAAATAACCGGTCCCGGAAGAATGTTCGCCCATTCGACCACCTCTTCCAGACTGCAGATCTGCCCGATATCGCTCTGACTCTGCGAATGATAACATTTATTCTCAATCGTCAGGTTCCCATTCGTAAAATAGTGCCGCTCAACTCTGGTATAATAATCATTCTCACCAACACACTTCACAACCAGAAAAGCAATATCATTCGGCGTACCGTCATCCGCAAAACTGATCACAATAAATTTATCCGCCGCAACATATTCTGCTGTATCTGGTCCAAGTGGTCTAAGCACCATTGCTCCAAGTGCCAAACCGGTCTGCAACTTCTTGTTCATGTCTGATAAGCTCTTCTGAAGGACCTTGTCCATCTTGTCATTATTCAGGATCTTGGCTTCCATCTCCACTAAAACGGAATCTGCGAACTCACGGCAAATCCCCTCTTCCAGCTTCAAAGACTCTACAATATCGCTGCACCAGTCCGCATTCCCAACCAGCATCTTTTTCCATTTATTGATGGCATCGATCATGGTCTGTGACAGCGCCACATCTTTGCCGATTATATTTTTTAAGGTCGTATAACTAAACATGCTCACTATCCTTCCCCATAGTCTTTTTAATCCATCAAACATCTTCCACCTCTTCTATCAGGTCCTTCATATCTCTTTCTATCGTATACTCAAATGCATCCAGACTATCAATATCGGTGCTGCCATCATCCAGACGCTCATCCTTGTCCGTTACATCTTTGTTCCATACCGCATCAGAAAATGCTGTCTGCAGGGACTTGCAATCGTCTGTTATCCAGAATCTTCCCGCTCCCATAAGCCTTACCGTGCAACGGATCCGGTCAATAATCGCTGCTTTCCTTGCTTTTCTGACAGTGATCCAAGGGAATCTTTTTTC
>OGXE01001621.1_pt1 | contig 18920 bp, 34 predicted proteins | sample 1576181 | NCBI WGS metagenome assembly OGXE01 (sample SAMEA3541478, study PRJEB24748) | human gut metagenome | biome: human gut; feature: human-associated habitat; material: faeces | place: China | collected 2012 | reverse complement strand
ATGCGAGCAGTCAGATCTGTCATTGTTGCGGATATAAGAATGAAGAAACAAAAGATTTAAAAGTAAGAAAATGGACCTGTCCAAAATGCCATTCAAATCATGACAGAGATATAAATGCATCCATCAATATATTGATGCAAGGCATATTAGCAAATTAAACATAAACAAAAACAACCGCAGGAACTGCGGGGATAGCTTGGTAAGAAAGGTTTCAATAGAAGCCTGTTCCCAAGAATCTCGTCACTTCAGTGATGAGAGGTTCAATCAGGTATTTAAAATCACCAAAGAAATATCGAATGATGGAGGATTAAGATGAAAAGGGCAGTTGAAGAAATATTAAAATTTAATGAGGAAAGAGATTGGGATCAATTTCATAATCCAGAAAATCTCGCAAAATCCATTAGTATTGAGGCAGGAGAATTGTTGGAATGCTTTCAATGGAATAATGAATATGATAAGCAACATGTTTGTGAAGAATTGGCAGATGTGATGAATTATTGTATTTTAATGGCCAACAAACTAGGTGTGGATATGGAAGAGATTTTGTTGATGAAATTAGAACAAAATAAAAAGAAATATCCGGTAGAAAAGTGTAAAGCATCTTCTAAAAAGTACACAGAACTGATAAAATAAGGGTATGTTAGATGTCGAGCGATTACAATTCTTAGATTTATATAGTTTTGAACTACGATTGGATTATTTTGAGAAGATTCTAGAATTTACGAGTTCTTCTTATTCTTTCTATTGGTTAGAGGCTGTGTTAAATTTAATGATTTATAGGGATACAATTGAATTTGATGAAATCTTAGACGAAATGATTTCTTTAGCCTATGACGATGTGGTCGAAAAAGGATATCATTTGGGTCCATTGATTCATCAAAAGCGTACAAACGCATTGGAAAATGCGATTTTAAGCATTCAAAAGTATTTGCCTAAAAATTGTTCGAAACAAGAAATTATTATTTGTGTAAAGCAGCATGATGAAGCTTTAAAGGAATACAAGAAGCTTTTGATCATGCAGACACCATATCGTTTATTATCGAGTTTTTTGGTAGATGTAGGTGGTAATGATCCAATTTGGAATCGACCTAAAGATATTATAGAAACAATCAAAGATTATAACGAAAAATATAGACTTCCATATATCATAGAAAATGACAGGGGTCTTAAAAGAAGAGTTGTTGTTCAACCAGAATGGAGAGATTTCTTAATGACTAATTATCGTGTCATTATGGAATGGGTCCATGATGAAAAGATCAAGTATCTTGAAAAGCGAAAGATTGAAGAGTGCATCTAGTGATGTACTTTTTATTTTTGCTAAAATAAAAACATGGCAAAAAATAGAAAAATTCAAAAAAAGTGTATATTAATGATGAAAAAATAAAAAACTCCTTTATGTAAAGGAGTAATTGATGAATGGTAGCGCGTACGAGATTTTGTCAATCTGTTCGTTGAGCACATTTAAGCTTTATTTAAAGCAACTAAATTCGTACAACTCATTTAAACTTCGTGAATTTCGAGCAAATTGGAATACAAATAGAGTATTATTTTTTTCTCATTGCATCTAATATTTCATCACCATCTTGGTCGATTAAGTGACCGTATCTATCCATTGTGATAGTCACAGAAGAGTGTCCTAAGCGTTTTGAAATCTTATACATATTAACTCCTGCTTCAATCAAATTTGAAGCATGAGAGTGTCTAAAATCGTGTATACGAATCTGTTTAAGATGAGCTTTTGCACAAGCTTCATTCTTGATTCGTGTAACTGTGGTTTGGTTGAATTGATTGTACCCACCAAATATAAACCAATCCATACTGAACTCAGGATAGTCCTTGTACTTCTGGTACTGTTCATCCAATACCGAATAAAGGTCCTTATCAATCGCGATTCGTCTTTTCGAGCCTTTTGTCTTTAATCCAGTCCATTGTCCATTAACGCATTGACGATATACATTGATATATTTACGTGTGTAATCGTTGAATGTTAATGACATTGCTTCATTTAATCTCATACCGGTCCAATACAATAAGAAGTAGAATCTTTTGAACTCCTCGTGAGCATCGTCTATAGCACTCAGAAATTGATTAAATTCTTCAACAGTATAAATATCCATCTCGGCTATTTTCTCTTCATCTGACTTTGCGAAACGGTCTACAATGTCCATTGGATTAGTTTTTAACCCATAAAACTTAACTCCATGTTTGAATACTGAATTAATAAAGCCTAGTATTCTATTCTTCCTGGAAGTAGACAATCCAAGCTCATCAATATAATCACGAACTTGTTTCATATATGCAGAAGTTATCGAATTTACATTGCGATCTAAAAGCATACTGCAATATTTTCTTAACATCATCTGTTTATCCAGCTTAGTTTTTGGTGTGTTTGCTTTGGACGAGTATTCGATGTATTCGTTGGCTAAGTATTTGAATTTGATATCGTAAATATCATTCTCTTGCGATTTTATTACAAATAAAGCTTCTTTTTCTTTACATTCCTTTTGCGCATCGAACCACTTGGAATGCTTTCTTTTTCTTTCGCCAAAAATATCTGTGTAATACACTTGATATGCATATTGCTTTTTTCCATTATGCATTCTTGTTTTTAAAGGCATAAAATTCACTCCATTTCTTTTTTCAAATATGATAGAATGAATGTGTACGTATGGTATTCTTACTTACAAAATTTCAAATGCCATTCGTATCATTCTAACTAAGCCTACCAAAGCCAATGGTAGGCATTTTTTTATTTTAATTTAATTTCATTGTCCGAAACCCATTCAAGAAATTCTTCTTCTAATTCATCTTCTTTTATCTTCATAAAGACTTCTCTAGCTTCTACAACCGTAACTTTATGTCCTTTTAAACTATCTATCATTTGTTGTTCCTTGTCTACTGCATTCATTCCATCTCTGAATGCTTGTTTCATATCTTTTAAAAATCCCATTTTTATTCTCCTTATATTCCTAGTTTGCTTTTAAACTCATCCAATATCGTAGTTTCGATGCTATCGTACAATTTATCTTGTAATAATTGAAATTCATCATAAGTCAAATTTATTGCAACTCCGTTTGATTTTGAAATTGCGTAATAAGTTTGGTCTGTAGTGATGCCATTTACAATAGTTCCTTTTGCAATTTTAGAAACATTCCAGTTACAACTTTTTAGAAATTCAATCAAAGTATGGTATCTTGTTATTTCGTTTGCGTTGTTAAATACTTTAGCATCTGATTTTGTTGGTTGAGCGAACTTTTGCAAATCAAGTGGCTTTGTATCTTGTTGATCTAAACCTTGCAAATCGTTTTTATTAGGTAAATCGTCCCACCCCATTAAATATGAAGGTGTTACTCCTAAAGCTTTTGCTAATTTTGATACAATCTTTTGCGATGCTGGCCTACCTGATTCAATGTTATTAATTGAACTTCGAGATTGATAACCAGCTCTTTTAGCTAATTCTTCTTGGGTTAAATTTAATTCTTCTCTGCGTTTTCTAACACGTTCACCTAAAACATTATCGTTGTTCATATTGATTTCTCCTTTATCTATCTTAATTATAACAGTAATGTCCAAAAATGTGAACTTTTTTATCACAAAAGCGTTGACATGTACACACTACAAGAGTATATTAATGGTGTACACAGAAATGTGGACATAAGAAAGGAGGCAAAGATGACTGATAAAGCTTTGTTAAAATCTTTCTTGGCTTTAAAATCTATGACAATGCAAGAGTTATCTGATAAAACAGGTATAAGCCTTTCATCCCTTAATTACAAGCTTAATGAAGCTAGAGAGTTCAGACAATCAGAAATTAAAGCTATTCAAGATGTTTTAGAATTGTCAAACGAAGAAAGAGACAATATTTTTTTTAAGATTTAAGTACACAAAAATGTGTACAATGTACAAATTGATGTAGTACCATCAACTCTATCTCACAACTGCAAGTAGGCTTAGACCGAAAGTTCATGAAGTTCAGAAGTTTGATTACATCACACTCAACTTTTCCATTGCATATTCAATCAAATCACTAAATACGTTATTGATCGTGCGAGTGTGAAAAATATTTAACCGTGAAATAATCGGATACTCCCTTGGTAAATTAGAAATCAAAATCTGAATGAATTGGAATACAGTTGATAAATCTCTTAACTCCTAAAATATCTTTTTTTGCACGAGGTAGGGTTGATGGTGCTACATCAGAAAAAAAGAAAGGAGCTAAACATGATATTGGATGAGAAAAAGTTAATCAATGAATGCTTATCACGTTCATGGACTCAAATGGTTTTGAGTTCAAGATCAGGCGTATCACTTACAACAATAAGCAAAGCCTACAATGGCAAACCAATCTCAGATAAATCTGCAAAGAAAATAGCAGATGCATTAGTCATCAATCTAGATTTATTGATTAAGAAAGGAGTTTAAGTTATGCCAACAAATTCAAAAAAAGCTAGTTCTAGTTCTAGATCAAGAACGAAACAAGCCGAAATTGTAATGGAACAACGATTAGATGTAGCAGAATTTGCCAACAATTCGTATCAAACTGAGTACACGTTGATGATGAACAAATATGCAGATTTAGATAAACGTGAAAGAAGTTTGAAAATAAAACAACGTGTAGCGAATTGGATGTTATTCGCATCTGTTATATTGACGATTGGATGCCTAGTTGCGACTGCATATGTATGTAATGTGATTCAATCAATCAGATTTTAGAAAAGGAGGTGATGCGATATGAGAACGATAGAGCCAATGCTAAGTAATGAATACGATGCAGATGTCGAACATAAATTACAAATCTTAACTAAACAAGCATACATCTCACAAATTGATGCAGCACGTGTTATTGGATGTGCTAGTTCAACAGTCGGCAAAGTTTTCAAAAACTTAGGCATTGAAAAGAATGAATTTGGTTATCCAACTGCTAAGGTCATCAGAGTTTTAGAACTTCAGCCTTATATTGATAACTTGATTCGTTTAAGAAAAGCAACAAAAAAAGTGACTCAAACCGGCAAGTAAAAGTCACACAGTGATGAAATAAATCACTACTTATATTTTAAATGAAATTCTCGAATCTTACAACCTAGGTATCGCACATTAAATCACGATACATACGAATTAGGCATTGTATTTGATTCATAATTGTTTTTCTCCAATTTAATACCAAATTTAAACAGCTTTCTAGTCGTGTGGTATCTAGGTTGTAGGGTTCGAGTGGAAAGGATAAATACATGACAAAAAAGCAGAAATATGATAATTCTGATGATTTAACTATTTTTAGAGTCAATGTTGTTCATACAAAATACGCATTAAGAGTTGAACCAGAAGGAGTGTTCGATAAAAGCAAAACTGCAAGAGCTTTTATGATGAGCGAATTTGATTTAGATAAAGCGTTAGATAATGCAGCAAGTGCATTTGAAACTGTTTTAAAAGAAGAAATTCTAAGAAGAATGCGAGGGCCTTCGAATGACTAATTATTACGATTTGCATTGTGTAGCTCATGAACTTCAACAAGTAGCAGATAAATTAAGAAAGTCAGGACAATTTAAAGAAGAAGTTAATATCATTCAATGCAATGTGGATTGGCTAGACCAAGAATGTTTGAACAACAACACTTGTCCATTCTGTGGCGGTTCATTAGACGTAATTGAAAAGAATCATGAAGATTGTGGATTTGAAGTTTATCGAAAATGTTCGTCATGTGGTGAGGAGTTCTTATGATTACTGAATTTTATATTTTTGGATATGAAACTGTTCAATACAATTGTGGGTTTAAACCAATAGTTAATATCAGTTTTAAGACTGATGAAGGTTTCAAATTCATTAAACACGTTCTACTTGATTATAAAGAAGTTGAAGCTTTCTTTAGATCAATTGATGTTGAAGTATATGAGTTCGCTCAGATTCCTGGAAAAGAAGGACAATGTTTTATCGAAAAGGATTGTGAGCGCTATTTCGTAAGAGGTTGGATTAATAAAGAAAGAGAAATAAAAGGCTAAAGGAGAATGTAGATATGGCATTTAATTTTGAAGTCAAAGCAATTGCAACTTTGATTGGATATGTTGAAGCAGATTCAGAAAAAGAAGCAATTCAACGTATCAAGGATATGAATGTGGATTACATGGATGTAACTGATGAGCGCTTAGGTGATATGGATTGTCATCAGTTAAATTAACTAAAATGGAGGATTAATATGAATTTATTTGAAATTAACAAAGCTATTTCAGATGTTATTGAAAAAGGCTTTTATGAAGATGAAGAAACAGGAGAAATCTTGTTTGAAGTTGATGATTTAGATGATTTAAAAATCGCTTTTGATGAAAAGATTGATGGCATTTCGGGATATATTAAAAATCTTGATTCGTTGAACGATGGAATTAAAAAAGAAATTGATAATTTGAACAAACGTAAAAAAGAGAACGAAAAGAAAATTAAATCATTAAAAGACTATTTGCTAATGATGCTTGATTACGAAGGAATCAAAAAATATGAAACTGTTAAAAATAAATTATCAACAAGAAAATCAAAATCAGTAAATATTTTGGATGAGAATTTAATCTCTGATGAATTTAAAAAATGTAAAGAAACATGGGCGATTGATAAAGTCGCTATTAAAGCAGCCATTGCAAATGGTAATACGGTTGATGGCGCAGAACTAGTTGAGAATACTAGTTTAACTTTGAAGTAGGAGGATTAAATCATGGGTCAGATTTGTTTGATTTTAGGTCCGAGCGGTACAGGAAAATCTGCATCGCTTAGAAATTTAAAAAAAGAGGAATGCTTAGTTTTCAACACGGCAAATAAATTAATGCCGTTTAAGTCTGAATTGACTTGTATCAATTTAAGAGACCAAAACAGTAGTACAAGATATGAATCTATCAAATCATACATTCAAACGTTATCTGTAAATGATAAACGCTGCAAGATGTATGTGGTAGATGATGCTCAATTCTTAATGGCTTTCGAATTGATGAGTCGAGCAAATGAAAAAGGCTATGACAAGTTTACTGAAATTGCTCGACATTGGTCAGCCCTTATGGAATATATCAGCGGATACACTCCTGATGATGTGATCGTGTATTTCTTAATGCACAACGAATACGACAATACAAATGGAACATATAAAGCCAAAACAGTCGGAAAGATGGTTGAGCAGTATATGTCTCCTGAGTCTCTAGCAACTATCGTATTAGGTACAAAATGTACGGAAGGTAAATACACATTCACGACTCATAACAGTGGTTCAGACACGTGCAAAAGCCCTATTGGAATGTTTAAAGATGATGAAATTGACAACGATTTAAAGCTAGTCGATTCAACGATTCGTGATTATTACGGATTCGATAAATTAGATAAAAAGGTTTCAAAATAAGGAGGATTTAGTAAATGAAGAAAATTGAAAACTTTGAAGAAATTAAAGCTAGTGGTGAGTTTGATTCACTTAAGCCAGGAGGATATATCGGTATCCTTTATAAAGCAGAGGATGAATCGGATAAGGAATATTTGAAAGTCTCATTCGATGTTGCGGAAGGCGAATTTGCGGATTACTACCGAAACTTATATAAAGCTATGAATTTCTGGGGTGGTGTATTCATTCGCTCATACAAAGAAAAGGCATTATCAATGTTTAAAGGCTTTATCAAAGCAGTTGAAGAATCAAATGTCGGCTATGTATGGAATTGGGATGAATCAACTTTAAAAGGAAAGAAAGTCGGTTTAATCCTTCAAGAAGAAGAATATGTACCAACCGGTGGTGCTCACGCAGGAGAATTGCGTACACGTTTAATTGTTCAAAAAGTTGTTAATGTTGAAACAATTAAAAGCGGAAAATTCAAAGTTCCTGAATTGAAGAAGTTGGATAAATATACTGGTCCAACAGTTCAGACTCAACCGACTGCACCTCAACCAGTCAATATTTCCAATGACGACTTACCATTCTAAATGAATGCGATTTATTGTGATACAAGAGAAAAGCCTCAAGCTATTGAATCGTTAAGTGAACAAATAAAAAAGAAAGGATATGAGTTGGTACGCACTAAGCTTTATGTTGGTGATTATCAACTCTTATCCAATCCGTATTTGGTTGTCGATAGAAAACAAAATCTTCAAGAAATCATTGGAAATGTTACTCATGATCATAAACGATTCAAAGCAGAATTAGAGCGAGCGCAAGAACTAGGAATACATGTAATCGTATTAATCGAGCATTCACCAGCAATTAAATGTATTGATGATATTCGATATTGGCACAATCCAAGGTTAAAAACATCACCAAAAGCAACTACTGGTGCTCAATTGATTAAGATACTTACCACTATGCAAATGGTATACGATGTTGAATTTCAATTTTGTGCTAAAAATCAAACAGGAAATAAAATTGTTGAAATATTAGAGAAAGGAGCAGTTGAACATGGAAAAGCGAGCGAAATCTAGCGAGTTGATTAAATCCAAAATCAACTGCTTTGATTTATTGAATGAATTTAATATAGAGACACAACGATGTAGTGGTGAGGATTCATACAGATGCAAATCATTCACTCATGATGGAACAAATCCAACATCATGCCAAGTTTGGCAAGATTCCTGGTATTGTCATAGTTCTAAAAAAGGTGGAGATGTTATCTCGATGTATGCTTATCTAAAATACGACGGTGACAATTCCAAAGCTTTCAGTGATTTATTGTATCGTTTAAACATTGGTGATGATGATTACAGAAAAGAAGAGATTGATAACTACAAGACCGATATGGAACGCTTGCGATTAAATGTTGAGCAGTATCACAGAAACTTAAAGCCTGAACATATTGCGTATTTTAAAAGTAGAAAAATTGAAGAAAACTTTATAGAAAAATATAAATGTGGGTATGACCCTTATTCGGACAGGATCATCATTCCGGTTTGGAAAGATGACCAACCGATTTATTGGTGTGCTCGTGCTTTTGATTCAAGCAAAATTTCAAAAGATTATCCAAAATATAAAAAGCCTACTATCGGATTTAGTTCGTATCGTGAAAATGAACTTTATGGATATGACACATTAGATAGAGGAAATGACGATTTATGGATAGCGGAAGGAGTATTTGATTTTGCTTCACTTTGGCAAGACCAAAAATCAGTATTGTGCAACGCAACAGGAATGAGCAATAAGCACATCCAAACAGTGATGCAAGTGGCTAAAGATTTCAAGCGCCTAATTTTATGTTTTGACAACGATTTAAGTGGCAATAATTTCACGAAAAGAATGTTTAAATCTTGTTTTGAACACAATATTCAATTCTCGGTTGTTACAATTCCTAAAACATACAATGGTAAACCAATTAAAGATATATCAGATGCGTATTGCGCAGGTTTACAACCTAACACATTACTTTCAAAAGAATATTGCGTTGATGGTATTCAAATATATCTAAGTCAATTTGATGATTATGATTCGTTATACGCATATATCAATCCATTAGCACCTTATTTGAATCGAAAGACAAAGAATCGTGTAATTGATTATATCAATGAATGTATTTCATTTAATTCTCGAGACAAAAAGGACCTTATAAAAATGCTTGATAGGTCAAAAACTCAAAATGAAATGGCTGCAGACTTCATAAAAGGATATGAATATGATCTTTGGCATGATGTAGCAAATGGAATGTATCGGTTTAATGGAACACATTGGCAAAGCGTAAATGAATTTATAATTCGTAAAGCTTTCGAACAAATGTATGATGTCCGCAACAATGAGGAAAAGTCAATTATTGATAAGGTCAAAGTACAGACAACGGACGAGAATGAGCCTATGCCAAATCAAAAGGAATGTTTCAATGTAGCAAATGGAACAATTTATTTTGATAAAAATAATCCAGAAGAACCATATAAATTTGAGCGTAATCACAACATTAAAGATTACTGTGATTATTGTCAGGAATACGACTACAATCCTAAAGCAGACGATTCAAAGATTAAATTATTCCTGCATCAGATTTTCGCAAATCATCCAAGTGGTGAAGAGAACATGGTCAATCGGTTCAAGGAATATTTAGGCAGTTTATTTAACCCAACCAATATCGAAGGCAAAGCAATCATGTGGATTGGTGATGGTTCAAACGGCAAATCTAAATTAAATGAAATTATTGAAAAGATGTTAGGCGATTCATTATGTTGTGCGATTCCAGTTGAGGCCTTATCACGTGAGTTTAGATTGCAAAGCTTGATTGGAAAATGGGTTAACTTCTTTCACGATCCAAAACCTGACACGTCAGAAAACGAGAACATCATGAAGAATTTATGTACGAATGACAAGATTACTACAAACGTTAAAAATAAAGAACCAGTATCATTCCATCCAAGAGCTTCAATCTTTATTGATGCAAATGAATGCTTCCACCCAAAAGATAAAACAAATGGATGGCAGAGAAGATTTACTAAGACAACGCATAGATTGTATAACTCATTCACACCTGATGAAGATAAGGTAGATAACATTTCGGTATTTCCAGCAGATGACCAAATCATTGAACATTTGTGTGAAGGAGAAGGCCTAAGTGCGATATTGAACTATGCACTTGAAGGATATGCTCGATTGGTGCGCAATGGTAATAAATACACTCCAATTCCACGTGATGTAAATATGGATATGGAATTATTGGGTGCAGGAAATCATTTATTTGTGTTTGCAGCACAATTTGATTTTAAAGATGAAAAAGAATTAACTCCTGATGAGATTTACTTGGATTACAGAAGATGGTATTTAGACCAAGGATATTTGGAGAAGTTCATTTTAACAAAAGAGAGATTTTTCAAGCGGATTGAACAGGAATTTAGGCGAGCAGATAAGCCAGTCGAAAAGGTTCATAGGAATTATGGGAATGTGTTTGTTAACCTCAAAAATACTTAAGTTACTTAAATAGTGAAGGGTATGAAGGCATTTTCTTAGTTATATTATATTTCTAAATAAAAATAAAAAATAAATATATATATAAATAGAGATTATAACTACGTTTCACCTTTCATTCCCTTCACTAGTTCAAAAAGTGCGATTATGCACAAATTACAGAAAGCGAGAATTTCGTAATGAATGAAATCGTAAAAATAATTAATAGCATGGCAGGACGATATCAACCAAGACAAATATTTCAAGATTGGATTAAAATGTTTGCTTTATCAATGAGTAATTCATTTTATTTTGATAATAAATTAGAGAATGAATATTTAGATATAGCGAAGAAATATACAAACGATCAATTAAATATGTTTTCAGAAATGTCAGCGCGATTAGTGATGTTATTTGCCGAAGAAATATCAGATTATCTAGGTGAAATATATATGATGTTGGGAGCGAGCAGTGTTAAAACTGCACAATTCTTCACTCCATTTCACGTATCTGAAATTATGGCGGAGTCAACGCTAACCAAATGGGACAGAAAAAAAATAATACTTAGTGAGCCTACAGTTGGCGGTGGTGCTAACATCTTAGCAATTGCTAAAGGATTGCAAAAAAGAAAAATTGATTATCAAGACATGATGATAGTTACTGCTCAAGATTTAGATTACAACTGCTTTTATATGGCATACGTTCAATTTAATTTATGTGGGATACCTGCAAAAGTTATTCAAGGCAATACATTAGCAGAAGAAAAAAATGAAACTTTATGCACGATGATGTGGTATGTGAAAGGTTGTGAATTATGTGAAAGATGAATTTATAAACAAATGCATGGCATTGTTAGTTAAAGATTTAGAACCTGAACAATTAGTGAAAGTTAGAGGAATACTATACATAGCGCTTGAAGGCTCTGAAATTATTGAATGTAAAAATGAAGTATCAACCTATGTTAGCAATGATGACGATTTAATAAAAATGTTTTTAGTTAGTAAAAAAATTGACGGTTGTAGTGATAGAACAATCAAGTTTTATGCGTACACTCTTAATACATGGCTTCATGAATATATTAAAAAGAGTGTTGTTGATTTTACAAAAGATGACATACGTATGCATTTTGCAAAGCGTATGCTTGATTATCCTGAATTAAAGAAAACGTCATTAAATAATGAAAGACGTAATTTCTCATCGTTTTTTACATGGCTCGTAGAAAACGACTATATAAGAAGCAATCCAATGTGTGCAGTTAAGAAAATAAAAGAAGACAAAAATATAAGAAAGCCATTCACTGAACTAGAAATAGAAATGATGCGTGATGAACTCAATAAGCAAAAAAATAAATCAAATAAAGGAACGACAAAATATAAAAGAACAATCAGAGATATTGCTCTATTTGAAGTTCTTTTATCGACTGGATGTAGAGCAGGAGAAATCACAGGTGCTAAGTTATGTGATCTAAATCTGGAAAAGCGAGAAATGAAAGTTGTTGGTAAAGGCAATAAAGAACGAGTTTGTTATTTAAATGTTAGAAGCGCAATGAAATTAAAAGAATATTTGAATTATCGAAGCAAAGATAGTGAATATATATTCACTCCAGTTCTCACATCAGATTTAGAAAAAATTAATGTTAGTTGTTTGGAAGTAATGATAAGAAATTTAGGGAAAAAACTAGGCATTGAAGCATATCCTCATAAATTTAGAAGAACCGCTGCAACAATTGCATTGAATAAAGGAATGCCAATTGAGGAAGTACAAATTATGTTAGGACATGAGCAAATTGATACAACATTGATTTATGCCAAAGTTAAAAATTCAAATGTTAAATCTAGTCATGAAAAATATATGCAATAAAGAAAGGAGCATAAAAATGAATCCAAAACAAAAAGCAGTTGAAAATGTGAAATCATATCTCGATAAAAGAGTAGAAAAAAAACAATCATAAGTTATTGGATTATCGAGACAGAGAAAAAGTGTATGGTTTACGTTATGAAAACAAAAAAGATGTGATTCATGCAGAGAATGAATTCATTGATAACCTTTTACGAGGTGATGCAGCAACACAATTTAATGACGACAGACTAGAAAAACTTCAAAGCAAAGTTAATAGACTGTTAGGCGAATTGGATGAGGTGAAAGCATGAATTTACAAACAGTGTTTATTAATTGCTTGTATCTATTAGGTATATCAATTGTTGCATCAGTAATTGTATATACAGTACTTTATACAACACGTGATATTTGGTATGAAAGTACATTAAGAAAGCATCAAAGAGAGGTGACTGAATATTTTAGAGAAGGTTGTAAGCAAGCTTATAAAGAATTACATAGAGGTAATAAAAATGAGTAAATGCAGTGAATGTAAATATGAACATTTGTCTAAATCTGAACATCCTTGTAACGTGTGCAGATGGAAAGTTAAAGAGAGAGGATTAGCTTTTTTTGGAAAGTTGAGTTATTTCGAACCTAAAGAACAACCAACAACTGAATATAACGTATGCAACGATTGTTGTTATGAATGGCTAGACAAATTAGACGCTCCTTGTTGTGAATGCAAACATCGCTTTGAGTCTGGAACAATGGCACGTTTAAAAGCAAAGGATTGTTTTAAGCCTAAAGAATTAAAAGCATATGATGATGTTGACATGGTAAATCATCCAGCACATTACAACAGAGATGGAGCAATGGAGTGTATTGATGAAATGATAACTGTATTCGGTAAAGATATAGTTGCTTGCTTCTGCTTGTGTAACACATGGAAATACAGATACAGAGCTTCATATAAAGGACATGAAGAGGACTTATCTAAATCTGACTATTATATGGCTAAGTATAAGGAATTAATTACGGGACGCAGTGTATTAGGCTTTGAAAGTGTTATGGAGCTTGAAGAATTAGAAGATATTGTAAAAGAAAAATTAGATAAATTGTATTTAGAAAGAGAGATAAAAAAACATGACAATTAAAGAATTTGAATTAATTAAAGAAATGTTACATAAGCAAGCTAAATTAGATAAATCAATCATGAGCGCATATGGATTAACTGAAATTAATGAAGAGAATTTAAGAATGGCTATTTTGGATGAAGTAGGCGAATTAACACACGAATTAAAAGGTGAGTGGTGTTGGTGGAAATTTACACAAGAGCCTGTAGATGTAGAAAAAGTAATTGAAGAATATATTGATGTTGTTCATTTCGCATTGATGTATGAAATTAAATTTGGTTCAGGATGTTATACAGACAAGGATATTGAACATAATTATATAAAACTAAAATATGATTTACGTATTGGACAAGCGTTTGTGTATAGTTGTGTAATCTGTAGGACAAAAGATGATGGAGTATTAGCTTACGTAATTGCACTTGGATTGCACATGGGTTATTCGATTGGAGAAATTTATAAAGAATATATTCGTAAGAATGAGATCAATAAAGAAAGGTTAGCGAAGGGGTACTAGGTTATGTGGATTAGAAGTCAAAGTAAAAAAGCATTGTTAAATGTAAATCAAGTAGTAATTAACAACACTAAAGATGAAAGTGAATGTTACATACACGGATATTCAGAAAGAGGAATCGACATATTAGGTGTCTATTCAACCGAAGAAAAAGCTTTAAAGGTATTAGATGAAATTCAAGATGCCATTGAAGATACGGGCTATTACAGGATAGATAATATTGGTCATGGTACTTACGTATTTGTTAAAGGTGTTCAAGTTTATCAAATGCCACAAGATGAGGATGTTAAAATCTAGAAAGGAGCTAACTATATATGCCTAATTGGTGTGTAGGAACTTTAAGAGTAAGAGGTACAAAAGAGAATTTAACAAAATTTGTTTTAGAAGGATTACAACCGGTTACTTATATCGGCGAAGTTTTAGAAGCGTTGAAGATGGATGATGATAATGGTCGTGTTAAATGTAGCAGATGCTGGATTAAAGGAACTCGTAGAGGATTTATTCTTGACTTAGATGTATTTACTTATGATTGGAACGATGAAGGAAAAATTGCGATTGGACTTGAAGCAGAATTCGCATGGGGTATTAGTTCGGAAGAACTATTAAATTCTTGTAAGCAATATGGAGTTGATATGAGAATTCATGCATTTGAATGTGGAATGTGCTTTAACCAAATCATTGAATACATCGTCAGACTTGAAAGAGAAAATTGTGGATTAAAAGAATATAAGAAACATCAGGAAAGAGCAAACGAAATAAGATATCACACTGGTGATGAATCATGGCATCGTGGCTCAGTTGTTGTAAACGAAAATAAAAAGAAAAGGAAGTGATTAAATGAGTGCGTGGAGCAATACTCAAATGTTATCAAGTGCTAGTAAATCAATGAAACAAATTGAAGAGCTAGGCAGACTTTGCTATCAAAACAATATTGAAAAGAAAGATATATTTTTGATGGACCAAATTATCAAAAGAAATATGTCGGCAGAAGTTCAATATCTTTTAGATCATAAGCTTTCAGTTAATGAACTAGAATATGCATACAGAGCGAAAGGGCTTTTAGTTAGATGATATCAAATGAAGATGCATCGTATGTAATCAGACAGATACGCAATATTGATTGGTATATTGCACGTATCACTGAGATTGAAAATAAATTAAGCAAAGTATCTGATTTATTGAATTATGATAGAGGATATAAAAGTCCGTTGAATTGGCAGAGAATAACAATCAAAGTTAAAGATTGGGAAGGTAAGCTAGTTGATGAAGATGCACGATACAAAGCACCAGGTTCTAAGTATCATTCAAATTCAAATGGATTAGTGTTTGATTATGAAGATGAATTAATCCAGGAGCTACAAGTGATGAGGTACAGTCTTTGCAAAGCAATGTCATATCTTGAATTGCTTAAACAAAATGATGAAGTACAATTTATTTTGGATTACTTTGACAATAAATCATACGAATCATTAAAGAGTAAGTATCATATTTCCAACGTGAATCGGCACATGAAATCATTAGTTAAACAACAAATCAAACAAATATAAAATAAAAAGCGTACTAAAGTACCCTTTAATCTTTGATATAATGGATACGTAAGAATTTATTTCTTACAAAATATGCGACTTAGGGGGTATCAAAAAGATACTCCCTTTTATTGTCACATATGAGTCTCTTTTAAGTTTTCCTTTCGCTCATGTGCCTAGAATCATAGGTGCATGATTGAGAGGAATACATATGACAGACTCAGAATGGATTGAATATTTATATCAACACAAGGATTTAAATGATTGGGATGTAGCTTGTAAAAGGTTCTATGATTCTTCATTATGGAGACGCAAACGTGAAGAAGTATTACACTTAGATCACAATGAATGTCAACTTTGTAAACAACATGGAATTATAACTAAAGCTCAAACAGTTCATCACATCATTCATTTGCGTGACAATCCAAGCTTAGCTTTATCAATCTATAGCAACAACAAACGTCAATTGATTAGCTTATGCAACGATTGCCACAACAAAGTTCATCCTGAAAAGAATATAAAATTCAAATCAAAAAGCGAAAAGGAAAAGGATTTAATCACAGAAGAACGATGGTAAGGTCGTTTTATTTCATTCGTATCATTATTTTTGGATAAATTTGTGAAGGAAATGAAATAATTTAACTACCCCGGGTCAAAAATTTGAGTTCAGATTCGAGAGGGCTCAGAGCGGGGGCGACTCTTTCCTGTCGAGAAATTCTTCTAAGTCATGTAAAAAATTGGAAAATAGGTGGTGATTAAGGAGTGAAAAAAGAGAATAAGTCTATTGATCTAAAAAAATCGTTGGATAATTTTAAAAAAGATGCGGAGCGACAAGGATATGTTGATAATTTTTTGTTTGCTAGTACTTTGAAGAGGTTGGAAACACAGATTGATATTCTGACGAGTTTGGAAGAAAAGATTGAAGAAGATGGTGTTGTTTGCACGAAGGAATATGTAAAGGGTAGAGAGAATATGTATGTGAGTCCTGCAGTCACTACGTATAACAAGACTTGCCAACAAGCCAACAACACAACTCAAGCACTGATTAAGGTGATTGTATCGTTAGGCGGTGCTTTACACGAAGAAGATGAAGATGATGAACTATGAGTTCATTACCAATATTCTGTAAAGAGTATTTTGATTTAATGGATGCAAATAAAGATGAGTTTTGCGCTGAGCAATGGCAGCTACGCTCGATGGTTGAGAGGGCCTTTCAGGATGAAAGGTTGATTGTCGATTTAGAACTTTATGAGCATTATATTGGATTAGGTAAGTATTTAGGCTTTGGTCGAGGATATGAATGGGAAAGATATTGCATAGGATGTTATTTGTGTACATTCAAAGAAGAGGACGGACTTCCAAGATGGGATGACGGCCTTTTTTTTATGGGACGAGGTGCAGGAAAAGATGGATTGATATCTTGGATGAGTTTATGTTTGATTAGCCCATACAATCCAATCGAGAATTACGATGTTGATATTTGTGCTTATAATGAAGACCAAGCTTTGAGACCAGTAATTGATATTCATGATGCGTTAGAGAAGGAACCAAAGAAATTTAAGAAATTCTTTAAATGGACTCAAGAAAAAATCAGAGGTATCAAGAATAAAGGTTACATCAAAGGCCACACAAATAATGCAAAAGGTAAGGATGGGTTGCGAAGTGGTGCAGTATTTTTGAATGAGATTCACACTTATGAAAATTACGACAACATCAACGTGTTTACTACTGGTTTAGGAAAAAAGCCTCACCCAAGAACCGGATACTTTACGACAAATGGAGATGTTCCTGATGGTCCTTTAGACAATATGTTAGATGATGCGAAAGATGTTTTGAAAAATGGCCATAATGATAATGGCCACTTTTATTTTATTTGTAGATTGAATAGCAAAGATGAAGTGCATGATGAATTGAATTGGCGCAAAGCTAATCCATCATTGAGATACAAACCATCGTTATTAGTTGAGATGCGCAAGGAATACAACAAGTGGTTGAAAGCTCCACAGACTTTAGCAGCGTTTATGACTAAGCGAATGAATATCAGACAAACTAAGGAATCAATGCCAGTAGCTTCTTGGGAAGATATCAAAGCTACTAACAAAGAATTGATTGATCTAAAAGGTTGGTCATGTGTTTGTGGTATCGACTTTTCAAAAACAAATGACTGGATGGCAGTGAATCTACATTTTAAACAAGATGAAATTCGTTATGATATCAATCACGCATGGGTATGTATGCAATCAACAGAATTGTGGAGGCTGAAATGTCCTTATAAAGAATGGGCAAATGAATGTTATGTCACCTTAGTTGATGAACCGGAGATATCACCTAAGTTGGTATCTGAATATCTTAGTCAAATGATGAATGATTATGCCATTGAAGGTGTTGCGATGGATAGTTACAGATTTGAGATATTGAAAGATGAGTTGAATAAGCTTGGCTTTAGCTATGAAAACAAGAATATTAAGCTTGTTAGAAATTCGGATATCATGAAAGTTGTGCCTATCATTGTTAGATGCTTTTTGAATCATTTCTTTGTTTGGGGTGAACAACCTTGCTTAAGGTGGGCTACTAATAATTCAAAATTAGTTCCTGCTAAGAAGTCAATGATGGCAGTTGATGGTGAATTGGATATGGGTAACTATTTGATTGGAAAAATCGAGCCAAAAGCAAGAAAGACAGACCCTTTCATGGCATTGGTTGCAAGTATGACAATTGAAGATATGTTGCCTCAAGCAATCGGTAGTATTCCTTTTGATATTGGAGTACTTACATTTTAAAAAAAGGAAGGAGTGAAAGTATGGGTTTTTTAAAAAAGATTTTTGGATTCGGTAAAGATTTTGCAGATGAAAAAGATATGTGGATTAAATCTGCAACGATTACGACAGAACAAGAACAGTTAGCATCTTTGACCGCTCGTCAATTGGCCTTTGAGATTTGTGTACAACGAATTGCAAAAGCGATCTCAAAATGTGAGTTCAGAACATACGAAAAGAAAAAAGAAAAGAAGAATAGCCAATGTCATTAAGTTAAGAAATGGCATCTTTGAGGGGAACACAAAAAATGTGCTC
>OGXE01001605.1_pt1 | contig 19039 bp, 14 predicted proteins | sample 1576181 | NCBI WGS metagenome assembly OGXE01 (sample SAMEA3541478, study PRJEB24748) | human gut metagenome | biome: human gut; feature: human-associated habitat; material: faeces | place: China | collected 2012 | reverse complement strand
AGTTGACGAGTCGCAGTCCGCGAAGGGGGCGTGCAGGCCATCCTTCTGGTCGAGGACTCGATCCGCTTCTATTCCACCTATTTACCGGAGATCTACAAACTGCTGCTGCTGCAAAACACCGAATTCCTGAAGGACGCCTTCAACGAGCAGCAGCAGGTGCTGCGCAAACGCGCACGCCCGAAAATCCTGCTGGCGCGCTGCTACGAGGAGGCCGTGGAACTGTACGAGCGTTACAAGAAAAACCTGCTGGGCGTGATCTCCGACGTGGGGTTCGTACTCCGCCGCAACGACCCGCCCGAGAGCGAGAAACTCGACGCCGGCATCGACCTATGCCGCCGCATCCGGGAGGATAACCCGCTGATGCCTGTACTGTTGCAGTCGTCGCAGGTGGCTTTCGGCAAACAGGCCGCGGAGCTGGGTGCGGGATTCATCGCCAAGAACTCCAAGACGCTGCTCTCGCAGCTGCACGACTCCATCGCCAAAGAGTTCGCCTTCGGCGACTTCGTTTTCAAGGACCCAGACACGGGCGCCGAGATCGGCCGCGCGAAGGACCTGACGCAGATGCAGCAGATGATCGCCACGATCCCCGACCGGGCGTTCGAATACCACACCTCACAGAATCACCTCTCGAAATGGCTCTACTCGCGGGGACTGTTCCCGCTGGCGTCGTCGATCCGCCAGTATAACAAGAGCCACTTCTCGTCGGTCGAAGAACACCGCCGCGTGCTGGTAGGACTCATCCGCGACTACCGCACGCTGCTCGGGCAGGGCGTCGTGGCGCGTTTCGACACCGAGACCTACTCCGACGCCGTGGCCTTCGCGCGCATCGGCGAGGGTTCGCTCGGCGGCAAGGCCCGCGGGCTGGCCTTCATGAATTCGATGATCCTCAAGCACCGGCTCTACGACAAGCACGCCAACGTGCGCATCATGATCCCCCGCTCGGTGGTCATCGCCACGGACTATTTCGACGACTTCATCCGCCTCAACGGCCTCAAATACATCATTTCGCAGGAGTTCTCGGACGAGGAGATCCTCTCGGAATTCGTCAGTTCGACGGTGCCCGCCAGGTTGCAGCAGGAGCTGAAGGCCTACATCCAGACCGTCCGCACGCCGCTGGCCGTACGTTCGTCGTCGAAGTTGGAAGATTCGCACTACCAGCCCTTCGCAGGCATCTATTCCACCTACATGATCCCCTACGTGGACAACGGGGATCAGATGCTCCGGCTGCTGCTCAAGGCCGTCAAGAGTGTCTACGCCTCGGTCTATTTCGCCACGTCGAGGGCTTACCTCTCCTCGTCGCAAAACCTGATCTCGGAGGAAAAAATGGCCGTCATCATCCAGGAGGTATGCGGCACCGAGCAGGACGGCCTCTTCTTCCCGACCTTCTCGGGCGTGGCACGATCGATCAACTACTATCCCATCGGCGACGAGGCCCCTGCCGACGGCGTCTGCAACATCGCCATGGGGCTGGGCAAACTGGTCGTCGACGGCGGCCGCACGCTGCGTTTCTCGCCCCGCTATCCGCAGAAGGTACTCCAGACCTCGACCCCCGAACTGGCGCTGCGCGACACACAGAACGAAGTGCTGGCGCTAAGCCTCAAGCCCGAAGAGTTCCGCACGTCGATCGACGACGCGGTGAACCTGCACAGGCTGGACATCGCACAGATCGCCGGCCTGCGCAACGCACGGTTCGTCTGCTCGGTATGGGATCGCGACAACGAACGCATCTCAGACAGCCCGTTCGACCGGGGACGCAAAGTCATCACGTTCAACAATATACTGAAGTACAACACCTTCCCGCTCGCGGACATCATCGGCGATATCCTGAGGCTGGGGGCCGAGGAGATGCGCTGCCCCGTAGAGGTCGAATTCGCCGTCAATATGGACGTACAGGCCGGAGAACAACAGATATTCAACCTGCTCCAGATCCGCCCGATCATCGACAACCAGGACAACCGCCCGATCGACTGGAGCAAGGTGGACGTTTCCGACGCGCTGGTATACGGCCAGAACGCGCTCGGGATCGGCATGATGGGCGACATCGCAGACATCATCTACATCAAGAGCAACACGTTCGACTCGCTCTCGACCGAAAAGATCGCCGAAGAACTGCTCGAATTCAACAACCGGATGCAGGATGAAAAACGCTCCTACATCCTCGTCGGCCCCGGCCGCTGGGGCTCTTCCGACCCGTTTCTGGGCGTCCCCGTGAAATGGAACCACATCTCGGAAGCGAAGGTGATCGTCGAATGCGGCATCGAGAAGTTCGAGGTCGAACCGTCGCAGGGCACGCATTTTTTCCAGAACGTCACCTCGCTGGGCGTGGGTTACCTGACGATCAATCCCTTCCGCGGCGACGGTATTTTCCGCGAAGGGGAACTCGACGGCCGCCGCGCGGTCTACGAGGGAATGTTCCTGCGGCAGGTGCGTTTCGAAAAACCCCTGTGGGTCTGCATCGACGGGCGCTCGAACAAGGGTATCGTCAAGGAAGAGGGCGATAAATAATAATTCCGCGGAAAAATTCGCCCCGAAGTTACAATTTATAAGAAATAATATTATATTTGTAATAAAGAAACAACCTTTTAAAACTTCAGGCAATATGGACGTAAACAAATTGATGGCGGAACTTGAGCGCAAGCACCCCGGCGAAAGCGAATACCTGCAAGCCGTGCGCGAAGTTCTCATGACGGTAGAGGAGGCTTACAACCAGCATCCGGAATTCGAGGCCAACCGCATTGCAGAACGCATCGTGGAGCCTGACCGTATCTTCACCTTCAAGGTGGTCTGGGTCGATGACAAGGGCGATGTCCAGGTCAACCTCGGGTACCGCATCCAGTTCAACAACGCAATCGGCCCCTACAAGGGCGGCCTGCGTTTCCATCCCTCGGTGAATCCCTCGATCCTGAAATTCCTCGGTTTCGAGCAGATTTTCAAGAATGCGCTGACGACGCTGCCCATGGGCGGTGCCAAAGGCGGCTCGGATTTCAACCCCAAGGGCAAATCCGACCGTGAGGTAATGCGTTTCTGCCAGGCCTTCATGGTCGAGCTGTGGCGCCATATCGGCCCCGAGACCGACGTCCCGGCGGGCGACATCGGCGTGGGCGGCCGCGAAATCGGATACCTCTACGGCATGTACCGTAAACTGGCACGCGAGAACACGGGCGTACTGACCGGCAAGGGCATGACCTACGGCGGTTCGCTGATCCGTCCCGAGGCCACGGGGTTCGGTGCCGTTTATTTCCTGCGCCAGATGCTCGAAAAAGCCGGCATGGACATCAAGGGCCAGACCATCGCCATCTCGGGCTTCGGCAACGTGGCATGGGGCGCGGCGACGAAGGCTACAGAACTGGGCGCCAAGGTGGTGACGATTTCGGGCCCCGACGGCTACATCTACGATCCCACAGGCCTCGACGCCGAAAAGATTGCCTATATGCTCGAACTGCGCGCATCGAACAACGACGTCGTGGAACCCTACGCCAAGAAATTCCCCGGATCCCAGTTCTTCGCGGGCAAGAAGCCGTGGGAAGTCAAGGTCGACATCGCCATGCCGTGCGCCACGCAGAACGAGCTCGACGGCGAGGATGCCCGCAAACTGCTGGCCAACGGCGTGAAGGTCGTGGCAGAAGTTTCGAACATGGGCTGCCGTCCCGAGGCTATCGACGCATTCATCGCGGCGAAGATTCCCTATGGCCCGGGCAAGGCCGTGAACGCCGGCGGCGTTGCCACGTCGGGTCTGGAAATGACGCAGAACGCCCAGAAACTCAACTGGACGGCCGAGGAGGTCGATGCCAAGCTGCACCAGATCATGTCGTCGATCCACCACGCATGCCTCGAATACGGCACCGAAAAGGACGGTTACATCAACTATATGAAGGGCGCCAATATCGCCGGCTTCATGAAGGTTGCCAAGTCGATGGTCGAACAGGGTGTCCTGTAAAAACCGACCGTAATACACAGAGAAGCGGGCTCCCGGAAAGAGGGGCCCGCTTTTTATTCGGGGACGGGATCCTGAAACCGGGGACTCCCTCCTAAAATACGGCACATGCAGCCAGTGAAAACGTCAGCATATGCAACCGCTGGCGGGAATCCTTCGCAAAAGGCGGCGCCATGTCGTAGTCGGTCGAGAAGCGGATCCCGAAATTCCGGGAGGCAAGGTAGGTGGAAGAGATGCCGGTCGCGAGCACAAAGCCGCCACGATCACCCAATTTCTGCAAATCCGTGTTACACGATTTATAGTATCCGTACCCGCCGAGCAGTTTCGACCCGACCAGCCACCGGACGGAAAGCGGATAGGACAGGTAAAGGCCGGCAGCCGCCGAGCCGCTCTCCAGATTATCGTCCTGCGGCACGCCATTGACGGTCATCTCGAGGTTCGTCACGGCAAAACGCCCGCCCACGCCGACATAGGGCGAGGCGAACCATGCCCCCTGCGCCCCGACCGTAGGCCCGGCCTTGAACGAAGTCCTCATCCCCGGGTACGGCAAATAGGAGCCGGGCGAAGTGGTCACACCGACCGTAAAACTGAGGAACGAAGGCCGGCGGAAGCGGTCGTACACAAGTTGGGTCTCGCCGACATGCAGCCCTTTGTCCTTGAATATCAGGTCTGCGAGGAAATAGCCGAACTCCGTGGCGAGGATACCGATACCGGCGCCGACCATCACGTCGCTCATCCAGTGGCGGTTATTGAGCTGGCGCGTAACGCCGGTGACCGTCGCCACGGTATAGGCCCCGATGCTGTACCACGGGCTGCGGTGCCCGTACTCCTTGTGGAGCATCGTCGCCGTCATGAAAACCGTGGCCGTATGCCCCGAGGGAAACGAATTGCGGGTAGAGCCGTCGGGACGCATCACACGGAACGAATATTTCAGCGAATTGACCGCTGCGGCCATCAGCCCCACCGAGAACGCATCCGAGACGAGCATGCGGCCCCAGGAGCTGCGCCCCTTGACGCCGAAAGCCTTCAAGCCGAGCATCACGGCAGCGGGTGCATATTGCAGGTAGTCGTCGTAATCGTGGTGGAACGACTTTACGTAGCCGTTGCGCAGTCGCCGGAAATCGGTGTCGTAAACCGACATCACAGCACCGCCCACGATCAGCGGAGCCGCAATGAAGGTCATGCGGTAGCCCTTCGTGGAGGTGCGCCGGTCGATATAACGGGCGAAACCGCCCTCACCGGCAGCCGGGACAAGACAAACCTTCCCGAGGCTGTCTGTGATTTGTGCCGATACGGTGACAGATGCAACCACCGCCAGCAAGCAGCAACAAAAGAATTTCTTCATATGTGGGATCGGGGTGGGTCAACGCTTGCGGCCTATGGCCCGGACGATCTCGCCGCCGACAGCGATCAGCGACGTACTGCCGATGATAACAGCCCACTCCCGCCATGCCAGCGGTTCGGTTCGGAAAACCTCGCCGCCGAATTCGACGATGAGCACCTGCCCCACGGCGATGGCCAACAGGATCAGGAAGAATTCACGGCACCCGCGCAGGCAGGAAAAGACCGAATGGCGTGTTTCGAAACCCTTGGCGTTGAACATATTCCAGAATTGCAGGAATACGAACGTCGAGAAGAAGACCGTCAGCTGGCGCACGGTCAGCCCGCCGGTCGTGATCGTCCACCAGAACAGCATGCCCAGCAATACCGCGACCATGATAATGCCGCACGTGAAAAGCGTGCGCGCCATGGCGCGCGTAATGATGAATTCATTGCGCGGACGGGGTTTTTCGAGCATCACCTCGGGGTTCGGCGGCAGCGAGGCCATGGCCATCGCGGCGAAGGTATCCATGATGATGTTCACCCACAGGATTTGCACCACCGTAAGCGGCATGTCCGTACCGAACACGGCACCGACGAAGCAGATCAGGATCGCCGCGAAGTTGATCGTGAGCTGGAACAGTACGAAACGCTGGATATTGCGGTATAGCGAGCGTCCCCACATCACAGCCGTGGCGATCGAAGCGAACGAGTCGTCGAGCAGCGTGATATCGCTGGCATCCTTGGCCACCGACGTCCCGGAACCCATCGAAAGCCCGACATTGGCGAAATTCAGCGCCGGGGCGTCGTTCGTACCGTCGCCCGTGACGGCCACCACCTCGCCGCACTGTTGCAACAGGCGCACGAGCCGCTGTTTGTCGAGCGGCCGGGCACGCGACATGATCTTCAGTTCCTGTACGCGGCCGAGCAGCTCCTCGTCGCTCATCGCGGCGAATTCCGTACCGGTCATGTGGTTGCGGTCGGTATCCCGGGCGTCGTTCCACAGGCCGATCTGGCGGGCGATCTCACGCGCCGTAGCCGGGGTGTCGCCCGTGACGATCTTGACGTCGATCCCCGCCTTCAGGCAACGCCCGACGGCTTCGGGGACATCCTCGCGCACGGGGTCGGAAATCGCTGCGACGCCCGCAAAATGAAGCTGCGCCGCGGCGACAGCCCGCTGACAATCGTCCTCGGCCGTCTCAGCCCATGCCACGGCCAGCGTACGCATCGCCCGCCCCTGGAACCCGAGCAGCTGTTCCGCCACCTGCTCGTCTTTCCCGTCCGGCGCACACATCGCACGCACGATTTCGGGCGCACCCTTCACGCAAACGATCCGGCGGCCCGAAATACCGCTCTGGATAATCGTCGCCATATACTTGCGCTCGGTGGAGAAGGTCAGCCGGTCGACGATCTTCGCGCCCGCACGCAGAGGTTCGTAGTCCTCGCCCTGCGCGTGCAGCCATTCGAGCAGCGCCCCTTCGGTCGGATTGCCGATCACGGCACCCGAAACATCGAGGAAGGCCGTCGAATTGGCGGCTACGATCTCGGCGAAATCGTGCATCGGCAGCGCGTCGTAGCGCACCAACTCCTGCACGTGCATCCGGTTCTGAGTCAGCGTACCGGTCTTGTCGGTACAAATCACCGTCACCGCCCCCATCGTTTCGCAGGCATGCATGCGCCGCACGAGGTTATTGGTCTTGAGCATCCGCCGCATGGACATGGCCAGCGACAGCGTAATGCTCATGGGCAACCCTTCGGGAACGGCCATCACGATGATCGCCACCGAAACCATGAAGATGTGCAGCACGTGCTGCGAGATGGCGAGCCAGTCGCCTTCGAGCAACCCGTTGATGAAGATCGCCTTGCCGAGCATGACGCAGAAAATAGCGATGGAAAGCACGATGCCTGCACGGCCGATCAGTTTCGAAAGGCGTGTCAGCTGGCGGTTGAGCGGCGTCTGCTCTTCGCTCTGGACGGTCGCCTGTTCGGTAACGCGCCCGGCTTCGGTCGCATCGCCCACGGCCGTCGAGACCATCACGCCGTAACCGTCGGCGACCGTAGTGCCGCGCAGCACGACGTTCGACGGATAGGTGGCATCGGGGTCGAAATGCGCCTCGTCCACCGTTTTGTCAACTTCCAGTTCGCCCGTGAGCGTGGATTCGTTGATCCTCAGCGACACGGCCTCGACCAACTCGCCGTCGACAGGCACCGTCTCGCCGCTCTCGATGTAGACCACGTCCCCGACCACGACGTCGCGGCGCGGGACTTCGTGCATCGCACCGTCGCGCATCACCTTGACCGGAATATCGTCGTTGACCTGGTTCAGCCGCCGGAAACGCCGCATGGCATCCCACTCGAACCAGAAACCGACGCAAGTGGCTAAAATAATCGCACAGATAATACCGATGGACTCGGTGAAATCCTTATGCACGAAACCGATGGCGAGCGAGAGCACCGCAGCCAGCAGAAGGATGCGGATGATCGGGTCGCGGAACTTATCGGCCAGCAGTTTACATACCGAATCGTCCTTCGGCGGCGTAATGACATTGTCGCCGTGCTGCCGTCTGCTCTCGGCGACCTCGTTCGGAGACAAACCCCGGGGATTGTAACGGATCATGTGTGTCAGAATTTATTATTCAGGGAGAATTGCCGCGTCGACGCATCGAGCCGTACGGCAATGAACAACAGTATTGTAAAGGCAATGAGCGACGAGCCGCCATAGCTCATGAACGGCAGCGGGATCCCCATGACGGGCATCAGCCCGATGGTCATCCCCACGTTCACCAGCACATGGAACAGCAGGATGGCCGCCACGCAATAGCAGTAAATGCGGCCGAAAGGTTCCTGCTGCCGCTCGCCCATGCGCATCAGGCGCAGGATCAGCAGGCACAGCAGCGCCAGCACGACCATCGTCCCCACAAAGCCCCACTCTTCGCCCACGGTACAGAAGATGAAGTCGGTATGCCGCTCGGGCACGAACCCGTACTTGATCTGCGTACCCTGCAGAAAGCCCTTTCCCAGAAAGCCGCCGGAGCCGATGGCGATCTTCGACTGGTTGACGTTGTAGTCCGTCCCCAGCGGGTCGCTGATGATGCCCAGGAAGCTCAGGATACGGTCTTGCTGGTGGGGTTTGAGGATCGAATTGAAAATATAGTTGGTCGTAGGCAGGAAAACCACCGTGCAAAGGAACAGCCCGACCGTAATGAAGATATTGTTCAGGTTGGTGCGGTAGGCATAAACCACCACCCAGACCAGCGACAGCAGCGTCACGGTCAAGAGGCAGGCATGCAGATCCATGAAGCCCGGCGCGACAAGCCCCATCGCCATGCAGAGCAGGATGCTCCCCAGGGCCAGTGCGGCAAGGTAAACGAGGCATTGGCGCCAGTGGCCGTTCATCATCGCCTGCGAAAGGGTGCAGACCAGAATGATCGACACGAGCATCGTCATGGGCGAAAGCAGGAACGAGAAGATGAACAGCGCGGCGATCAGCAGCGCCGGGATGCAGAGCCACTTGTTGAGCCCTTCGCGGTAGAGCACGAAGAGGAACGACCCGAGCACGATGCCCGAACCGGTATCGTTCTGCAGGATGATGATAAACAGCGGGACGCAGATCACCATCCCGACCTTGAACAGGTCGCCCGGCCGGTTGATCGAGAACGAATAGGCGCTCATCACGCGGGCGAGCGCCAATGCCGTAGCGATCTTCACGAACTCGACCGGCTGCATGCGGAACGACCCGAACTCGAACCACGCCTTGGCTCCGTTGACCTCCCGGCCGAACAGCAACGCACCGACCAACAGCGCAAGGCCCGCGAAATAGGCCGGGTAAGCGAACATATGGTAAAACCGGTCGTCGAGCAACAGCACGACGACCGCCGTAGTCCATGCCACGCCGATCCACATCAGCTGTTTCATGTAGAAGTGCGAAAAGGAGAAGACATCGGCCGTACCCTCGTCGTACGAGGCCGAAGTGATCGACACCCACCCCGCCATCACGATCAGGACATAGAGCAGGACTGTCCAGAGGTCGACACCGTAGAAGATACTGTTATGGCGGTTAGCGGTCATACGCGGGGTAATTTATGGTCATGTTCCTGACATAATCCAGCAATACCGGGCGGCGGATCGTATCCGTCAGGTAATACTCTTCCAGCAGGCTGGCGATGGGCAGCGCCGCCGAGGCGCCGAACCCGCCGTTCTCGACATAGACCGAAATGGCGATCTTCGGGTTGTCCTTCGGTGCGAACGACAGGAAGGTCGAGTGGTCGCGCCCGCGGGGGTTCTCGGCCGTACCGGTCTTACCGCAGACATCGAGCCCTTCGAGCCGGGCCAGCATCGACGTGCCGCCGACGTTGACGCCCCGCCACATGCCCTCGACGATCGGCTCGAAATGCCTGGGGTCGACTTTCGTATAATGGCGCTCGTAGAAACGGCGGTCGAGCGAATCCCGCCCCTCGACCTTCTTGACGATATGCGGGATGTAGTAATAACCGCGGTTGGCGACGATGGCCGCGAGGTTGGCCAGCTGCAACGGCGTGCAGCCCAGCGCATCCTGCCCGATGGCGAGCGAAATGACCGTCAGCGAATTCCACGACCCGCGGTACTGGCGGTCGTACCAGCCCCGGTCGGGGACATACCCGTCGCGCTCGTCGAGGAAGTCGGAACCCAGCTTGCGGCCGAAACCGAAGCTCTCGACATACTCTTTCCAGGCATCGTACCCTTCCTTGACGTTCCCGTATTTGGGATTGTCCAGGATATCGCGGAATACATAGCAAAAATAGGCATTGCAAGAAGTCGCCACGGCAAAACGCAGGTCGAGCGGCGAAGCGTGCGAATGGCACTTCATACGCCGTCGCCCCGCCTGGTAGCCCTCGTGGCAGACATGCAGATCCGTAGGCCGGAGCACCCCTTCCTGCAAACCGATCAGGCCCTGCACCAGCTTGAAGGTCGAACCCGGCGGGTATTTGGCCCTCACGGCACGGTTATACAAGGGCTGGCGTTTGTTGCCCAGCATCTTCATGTAGTTGTTGCCGCGCTCGCGCCCCACCAGTTCGTCGGGATCGTACGTCGGCGAGGAAACCATCATCAGGATCTCCCCCGTCGAAGGTTCGATCGCCACGGCCGCCCCGACCTTGCCGCGCATGAGTTCTTCGCCCAGCAGTTGCAGGCGGGCGTCGATGGTGCTGACGATATATTTGCCGGGCTCGGGCAGCGAATCGTAAACGCCGTTCATGTAGGAGCCCTTGATGGCCCCGTGGGTGTCGATCTCCTGGATCTTCACCCCCTTCGTTCCCCTCAGCAACGGTTCGTAGGCCGACTCCACGCCGCCCATGCCCACGTAATCGCCGATCTTATATTCGGGATTCCGCTTGAGGTAATCGGCATTCACCTCGCTCACATACCCCAGCAGGTTACCGCCGATTTTACGCGGATAACGGCGGACGGTGCGGTAAACCGTATAGAAACCGCGGAAATTGCACTCGTCGAAACGGAGTTTGTCCTCTTTCGAAATATAGTTGGTCACGACGCGGGGCGCACGGGGGCGCATCCGGGCATTGGCCAGCTCTTTTTCGAGTTTCCCGCGCGAAAGTCCCAGCACGTCGCACATGCGCACGGTATCGAACCCATGCTTGTCGATCTCGCTGTAAATCACCATCAGGTCGTAGCACTCGCGGCTCTGAACCAGGTATTCGCCGTTGCGGTCGAACACCTCGCCGCGCGGCGGGTACTGCACCACATGGCGCAGCACATTGGCCTTGGCCAGTTCGTTGTATTTCGAATCGACAAGCTGGATATAGGCCAGGCGGCCGGCGATCAGCAGGAAGATGAAAAGCACCACACCCTGCAAGGTACGCATCCGCACGAAACCCTCGGAACTTTTCATATGCGGACGGGGAGTTTGGCGGTGAAGATGCGGGCGATGACCCAGATGAAGGCCACCGACACGGCACCGCTCGCCACGGTACGCACGATCGTGCGCACGATATGCGCCCACGAAAGTGCTTCCAGCGAGAAAAATACGGCATGGTGCACCAGCACCAGCACGATCAGGTAATTCAGGAAGACCCGGTTCCCGAGCCGTCCGGTACTGGGGATGCCTCCCTCCCGAATATCGTCACGGGAGTACAGCAGCCCGAGCAGCGTCGGGCGGGCAAAGGCGATGAGCAGCGTGGCGATGGTGTTCACACCGGCAGCCCCCATGGCCAAGTCCATCGTAACACCCGTGGCCAGCCCCGACAACAGCAGCACGACAGGCGGCGTGTCGAGCGGCAGCAGGGCGATGAAAGCCACGTAGACAAGCGGATTGAGGTAAATGCTGATGGACAGGTTGTCGAAAAGGAAAACCTGCAAGAGCACCACAACGGCAAAGAGTGCGAGATATGGGAGCGTCTTGTGCATCTATCTGTTCTGTCGGGTATGTTGTTCTACTTTCTCACTGTTTTGCAATTCGCGCACCTCCGTGAGGTCGCGGTTCTCGACGAGGATCACGTCCGTCAGGCGCGTCATCTCGGCCGCCAGCCGCACGTGCACCCGGTATGCCGTACGGGTCTCGTTCAGATGGGCGCTCTCGACCCAGCCGATCAGCACGTCGGCCGGGAAATACTGCGAAAACCCGGTCGTCACGACCTCCTGCCCGGGTTGCGGGTCGGCATACTTGGACAACTCGTCCAGCACCACCGTATGCTGGTCGCCCCCGTCCCAGTAGATCGAGCCGAAATAATCGGAGCCGGCGAGCTTGCCGCTGGCCCGGAACGAGGTGTTGAGCACCGACATCGCCACGGCATAGCGCTCCGTGCAGTCGACGACATACCCCGCCATGGCCCCGTCGGACGACAGCACGGCCATCTCTTCGGCGACCCCGTCGCGGCGGCCGCGGTTGAGCACGATCAGGTTCTGTGCCCGGTTGACCGTATTGGACGTTACCGAAGCGGTCATGATGCGGTATTTCGAAACCCCGATATCCTGCATGTAGCCGTCGAGCCGGGCCGCGGTCTCGGCCTCTTCGTACAGTGCCAGCCGTTCCTTCATCCGGGCGACATGCGCCAGCAGCTCACGGTTCTCGCGCCCGAGCGAAAAATAGTGCCGGACACCCGCGAACAGCCCGTGGACGCCCCCGACCAGTTGGTTGGAACGTGCCAGCAACCGTGCCTGGGTGTAGTAGGTCGAGTGGGCGTAATAGCTGATGGCTATTGCCTCGAGCACGACGAACAGCACCACGACATAGACGCTTCGGATAAACTCTAAGAGCTTGCGCAAGGTTTCTCGTTAATTTGAGATTGCGGACACTGGGCCCGCAATCCGTTTATGTGACTACACACTCCCGTCCCGGCAAAGCGGGGACAGGCCGCAACTATTTCATCAAGAATGAGAAGCGGTTGATATTCTTCAGTGCGATGCCCGTACCGCGCGCAATGGCGCGCAGCGGGTCTTCCGCGACGTGGAACGGGATGCCCGTCTTTTCGCCCAGGCGCCGGTCGAGCCCCTTGATCAGGGCGCCGCCGCCGGCCAGGTAGATACCGTTCTTCACAATGTCGGCATACAGCTCGGGGGGCATCGATTCGAGCACCTTCATCAGCGCCGCGTCGATCTTGGTGAGCGACTTCTCGAGCGCATAGGCGATCTCGCTGTAACTGAGCGAAACAGTCTGCGGCAAGGCCGTCAGCATGTTGGGCCCCGTGACCACGAAATCCTCGGGTTCCTCCTCCAGGTCGGAGACAGCGGCACCGATCGAACACTTGATGGCTTCGGCCGTGCGTTCGCCGATACGGATATTATGCTGCTGGCGGACATAGCTCTGGATGTCGTTGGTAAAGACGTCGCCGGCCGTATTGATTGACTCGGAGCAGACGATGCCGCCCAGCGAGATGCAGGCGATCTCCGACGTACCGCCGCCGATGTCGATGACCATGTTGCCTTCGGGCGCCTCGACGTCGAGGCCCGCACCCAGCGCCGCGGCCATCGGTTCGTAGATCATGTAGACTTCGCGGCCTCCGGCGTGCTCGGCCGAATCGCGCACGGCACGTATCTCGACGTTGGTCGATCCCGACGGGATGCAGATCACCATCCGCAGCGAGGGGGCGAAAAGGCTGCCCGAGGTCTTGACTTTCTTGATCATGCCGCGCAGCATCAGCTCCGTGGCATTGAAATCGGCGATCACGCCGTCCTTCAGCGGCCGGATCGTCTTGATGTTCGGGTTGGTCTTTTCGTGCATCTGGCGCGCCTGGTGGCCGATGGCGACCACCTTGCCCGTATGCACGTCGAGGGCCACGATCGACGGTTCGTCGACAACGACCTTGCCGTTATAGATTATCAGCGTGTTGGCCGTTCCGAGGTCGATGGCCAGCTCCTGTGTCAGTGAAAAAAGTCCCATAATGTCACACCCAACTATTATTTTTCCTAATCATTTTATAATCAACTCCATAAACCCCTCCCTGCCCGAACCGGCTCGAAAAGGTTACATATCCGGACAAAGGTAGCAAAAAGCGAGGGATATTTTTACATTTTTTTATTATTTTTTTTGATTACATTTGTCCTGCGAAACAATCGATCCGCACATGGAATATAAAATCGGAAATGAAGCCCGCTGCGCCGTGATAGGCTACGGCAGCTGGGCAACGGCCATCGTGGGACTGCTCACGGCCAACGAAACCCGCGTAGGCTGGTATGTCCGCAATCCCGAAGTGCTCGAAGGGCTGCTCACCGAAGGCCGCAATCCCCGGTACCTGAGCGACATGGAGTTCGACCGCGACCGCATCGCCCCCTCCGATGACCTGGACGGGATCGTCCGCGAAGCCGACATCCTCATCCTGGCCACCCCCTCGGCCTACCTCAAGACCTTCCTCGAACCGCTGACCGTTTCGCTCAAGGACAAGTTTGTCGTTTCGGCCATCAAGGGCATCGTCCCGGGCGACTACAAGACCATCGTCGAGTATATCCACGACCATTACCGGCTGTCCTACAAACAGATAGGCATATTCACGGGCCCGTCGCACGCCGAGGAGGTTTCGCGCGGAAAGCTTTCCTACCTGACGGTCGTCTGCACCGATCCCGGAAACGCACGGTCGTTAGGCGCAAAATTCGCCACGGACTACATACACCTGAGCTACTCCACCGACCTTTACGGCATCGAATATGCCGCCATCCTGAAGAACATCTACGCCCTGTCGGTCGGCATCGCCGTGGGACTGGGCTACGGAGACAACTTCCTGGCGGTGCTGATCGCCAACAGCGCGGGCGAGATGCGCCGTTTCCTGGAGGAGAGTTACCCCGCGGAACGCGACACGCTCGTATCGGGCTACCTGGGCGACCTGCTGGTGACCTGCTACTCGGTATACAGCCGCAACCGGCGGCTGGGACTTCTGATCGGCCACGGATGCACGGTCAAAAGCGCCCTCAACGAAATGACGATGGTGGCGGAAGGCTACTTCGCGGCCGACTGCATCCGCTACATCAACGCCCGCCACAAAGTCGACATGCCGATCGCCGACATGGTCTACAAAGTCCTCTACGAAGGCGCATCGGCCCGCAAGTGCATGAAAGAACTGACAACCAAATTAATCTGACGATAACATGGAAACGATTAAATTAGACATCTCCAAAACCGGCATTGCGGTCTCGGCCGAAATGCAGGCCAAAGCACAGGCCGCCAACGCCCTGCTCGAATCGGGCAAAGGCGCGGGCAACGACTTCCTGGGCTGGGTACACCTCCCGTCGTCGATCTCGGCGGCAGAAATCGAAGCCATCGAAAAACAAGCCGCGAAACTCCGCGAAAAGGCCGAGGTTATCATCTGCATCGGCATCGGGGGTTCGTATCTGGGCGCCAAGGCCGTGCTCGAAGCCATGAGCGACCCGTTCAGATTCCTGCACAAGGAGCAGACGGCTCCCGTGGTGCTCTTCGCTGGCCAGAATATTTCGGAAGACTACACCTACGAACTGCTCGAAGCCGTAAAGGAGCACTCGATCGCCACCATCGTGATTTCGAAATCGGGCACGACGACCGAACCGGCCATCGCCTTCCGCCTGATAAAGGCCGAGATCGAAAAGCGCTACGGCAAAAAGGAGGCTGCGGAACGGATCGTGGCGATCACCGACAAGGCGCGCGGCGCTCTGAAAACGCTCGCCACCAACGAGGGGTATCCGACGTTCGTCATCCCGGACGACGTGGGCGGCCGCTTCTCGGTGCTCACGCCCGTAGGCCTGCTGCCCCTGGCCGCCGCCGGCGTCGACATCGCGGCACTGGTGCGCGGAGCGCAGGAGATGGAGCGTGCGACGGCCGACGGCACGCCTTTCGGACAGAACCCGGCGGCGGTCTATGCAGCCGTGCGCAACGAACTTTACAACGGCGGCAAGAAGGTCGAAATCCTCGGCTCCTATGAGCCCAAGCTGCAATATATCAACGAGTGGTGGAAACAGCTCTACGGCGAGAGCGAAGGCAAGCAGGGCAAGGGTATCTTCCCGGCCAGCGTCACGCTGACGGCCGACCTGCACTCGATGGGACAGTACATTCAGGACGGCGAACGCACGCTGTTCGAAACGATCATTTCTGTTGCCAAACCCGCCCACGAGGTGGTTATCGAGGCCGAGGCCGAAAACCTCGACGGCCTCAACTTCCTCGCAGGGAAACGCATTTCGGAGGTCAACCGCATGGCCGAGCTGGGCGTGCAGCTGGCACACGTCGACGGCGGGGTGCCCAACATCCGCGTCGAAATCCCCGCAATCGACGCACACGCCATCGGTTCGCTGCTCTACTTCTTCGAGAAGGCCTGCGGCATCAGCGGTTACATCCTCGGCGTAAACCCGTTCGACCAGCCCGGCGTGGAGGCGTACAAGAAAAATATGTTCGCCCTGCTGGACAAGCCGGGCTACGAGGAGGCATCGAAAGCCATCAAAGCACGGCTGTAAACAGCCCCGGATTATGGAAATGCGGAACCTCGCACGGGGTGCGGGATTAAAGTAATGTAACGACTTGATTTATATGGTAGTTGCATTTTTGTATAGGAGAGTAGGTAACGAGAAGGCAACGGTTTGTTTTCAGCTTCTTGCGCTCAAATACCGCATTTCAAATAACCTATCGCAAGATACGAAAAATTTTCGAGATGGGCAAATTAGGCAGGGTCAACCGGCGAGTGCAATTTTAAGAAATTAGTTTAAAGAACTTTTTTAGACGAAGAAAATTTTAATTTTCCCGATGTCTTCTGTTCATTGTATTGCACTTGTTTAATAAACTCTTCCGTTAACACAAAGAAATCTGCCCCATTCAGTATATATTGCCTGATGGTTTATTCTGATTTTCAATTGCCCCTTTTCTGTCAGGGGAAGCATATGAATCGACAAAACAGACTTTTGTACCGATAGTTTTTGCAATTTTCTTATGACAAAAGAATTCGCTGCCATGGTCGCTGTGTCGCAATGGTCGGGGATGGCATCAACGACAGTGCGGTGCTGGCGCAGGCCGATCTGGGCATTGCCATGGGGCAGGGGAGCGACATTGCGATCGACGTGGAGAAGGTCACGATTCTTTCGTCCGACCTGACGAAGATCGCCGCGGCGGTCCGCCTTTCGGCCGCGACCGTGCGCACCGTTCGGCAGAACCTTTTCTGGGCGTTTATCTACAACCTGATCGGCGTGCCTGTCGCCGCTGGCGTGCTCTATCCGCTGACCAGGTTTCTGCTCAATTCGATGCTCGTCGGGGCCGCCATGGCCCTGAGTAGTGTGAGCGTTGTGGCCAATAGCCTGCAGCTGAGTACAAAACGGCTCGGCACGAAAGCCGTCCATAAAATAAATACAGAATTTATAACCAAAAAACAAACAGCCATGAAAAAAGAGTATCGTATCGAAGGAATGATGTGCAACCACTGCCGGATGCATGTCGAAAAGGCCCTGAACGGCATCGAAGGTCTCCGTGCCGTTGTTACTCTCGATCCTCCTGCCGCGACGGTCGAATTCACTGGGCGGGAGCCGGAGCTGGCCGAATTGCAGCGGGTGCTGGGCGAAGATTATAAGATCACGGAGCGTTGAAACCCCGGTCTCGGAGCGGCCGCTATCCATCTATAAAGGTATTGCGGCTCCTGAAAACCCCTAAAATTAGGTATTGCCGTTCCCGGCGTAATGTCGTTTCTTTGTATTACTAAAATCTGCCGAGACGCTGCGGGACGGCCCGTTGCGCCGAATGCGGAAAACGAAGAAAAAATTCAAACCGATTATGAGACATTTCGTTTATTGTGCGGCGCTTGCAGCCGCCGTATTTTTCCTTGCTGGGTGCGGCGGGAACCCGAATAAAAAGAACGCTTCGGAGACTCAAACCTCAGAAACGCAGAGTTCCGTCATGGAGGTCGATAACCTGCTCGCCGATGCTGAGAAGTTGACCGGCGGCAAGGTGACGGTCGAGGGCGTCTGCACGCATATCTGCCGCCACGGGGGCCGCAAGATTTTCCTAATGGGAACCGACGATACGCAGGTGATCCGCATTGAAGCCGGAGAGAAGATCGGCAGCTTCAAGCCCGAATGCGTGAACAACGTCGTGCGGGTGACGGGCACGCTGGTCGAAGACCGGATCGACGAGGCTTACCTTGCCGAGTGGGAGCTGCGGCTCAAGGACCAGATCGCCCGGCAGCACGGCGAGGGCGAAGCCGGATGCAGCGCCGAACATCAGGCCCGCGGCGAATCGGTTGCCAGCAGCACCGAAAAGCGTATCGCCGACTTCCGTGCCCGTATCGCCGACCGCAAAGCCAAAGAAGGCAAGGAATACCTTTCGTTCTACCATGTGGACGGCGGGAGTTATGAAGTTTTGAAATAAGAAGTTTTGCACGTCATGGGGACACGGTCGTTTATGTCCGCCGTGAGGAAATGGAGCAGGCCCGTTCACCGCGACCTCTCCTTTTTCTTTTCGGGCGTACTGCTGATTTATGCGGTTTCGGGCTTCATGCTCAACCACAAACGCGATTTCAATTCCGATTATTCGGTGCGCCGGACCGAGCTGGTCTTCGCACAGGAGATACCGCGCGCCGAGCAGGAGTGGATCCGTGCGCGGGCCGAGGAACTGCTCCTGCGCGTCGGCGAGGAGGGCAATTACTTGAAACATTACTTTCCCGAACCGGACCGGTTGAAAGTCTTTATCCGGGGCGGCAGTTCGCTGACGGTCGATCTGGCGTCGGGACACGCCGTCTACGCATTCGTGATTTGGAACGTATATTATGGCAACAGTTGGGAACCAAAGAGGAATATTCAAAATATGCTCAGAATATGATTTATGGTGGTAATGTTGCTGCTTTTATCCGTTCTATAATTGGAGTGGATCGGAATATTGCTATTCAAAAATTCACAAAATTAATATCTGAAAGTAATCTGAATTCCATGCAGGAGGAATATTTGAAGACAATTTTAAATTATGTATGTGAAAATGGGGACATAACGACCTCGATATTCGGAAATGATCCATTTGTGAATTTTAAATGGCAGGATGCATTTGGTGATAAAATTAATGACCTTACTCAATATGTGGAGAATTTGCATAAGGTAATAACAGCTTAAAGTAAACGAGGCATTATTATGGATTACCCTACGCCGAATTTTTGTATCTTTGTCCGGCATATTAAAGCATAAAAGGCAGTATGATCAGTTATTTACAGATAGACGGACTGACCAAGAGCTTCGGCGATTTGGTTCTTTTTGAGGATATTACGTTTGGAATTGCACAGGGGCAGAAAGTGGGCCTTATCGCAAAGAACGGTACAGGTAAAACAACTTTACTGAATATCATTGCCGGGAAGGAGGATTATGACAGTG
>OGXE01001598.1_pt1 | contig 19098 bp, 9 predicted proteins | sample 1576181 | NCBI WGS metagenome assembly OGXE01 (sample SAMEA3541478, study PRJEB24748) | human gut metagenome | biome: human gut; feature: human-associated habitat; material: faeces | place: China | collected 2012 | reverse complement strand
GGTAATCCTTCCCGGTCTCCGAAAAGGAGGAAGAAGCATATGCTTCTTCCTCCTTATTTTGCTTCATGAGGGGGCGCCTGTCCCCGCGTTCAAAAACCGGGGCATCTTGCCGGGATGAAAAAAGAAGCGGCACGTCCGCCCTCCCTTCCTGTACCCTGCGCCGAAGCGAACACGTTTCCAGCATCTTCTATATGAAAAACCATAATTGAATGGGGTACGACACCACGTTCCGCCTCCGGCGTACTTTTAACGCCTCTGCCCGGTAAAAAGGACAAGAACGCCCTTGCTCTCGTCACCGTTGGCGGATATCATTTAATTCCAATTGATAGTCGACGGGGTGTTAACGTGTCTTTATCCGCAAGCCAGGCCAGTGCCACACAGAAGCTGCTGGAGCATATCCGCAGTACACCCCAGAAAGACGACGCTTCCGCTTCTTTCGCCCCACCCCTCCAGATTCCTCCGGCCGCGCCCCTCCGTCCTTTGTTCGGCAAAGAGCGCTCGGTTGTGGGTATTGATGTCGGCAAGGGCAGGATCTGCCTTGTACAACGCCGCGCCGGAAGCACACCGATCCTTGAGGCCATTCAGAGCTTCAGCATCCCGGAAACCATGGACTGGGAAACACCGGGCCTCGCCGACAGAATACGCGAGGCGTTGAGCGCCTTCCTGCCTCATGGCGGACGCGACGCGGACATATGGGTCCGGCTCCCCGACGGGCAGGATGAGCTTCGCCATTACCGCATTCCCAAAGTCAGCCCTAAAGATCGCGACGCCATTGCCAACATGGCCGCGATCCGGGAAAAACCGTTCGACGAGGCCGAAAACATCTTCGACTATCGTGTGGACGCCGAAGTGCTGGACAAAGGCGTGCCCCGCCTCCCCGTCCAATACCTCCGTTTTTTCTGCTTCACGATCGGTCTGCGTAAACTTAACATTTACATTGACAACTCCGTCTCTATATATCCTGTAAGTTATCAGATACTGATTACCGGCAGGCAAATCATACGTAACAGACATCAGCACTGTTTCCCCTTCTTCTCTGACAGCCGTATCACTCACCTTGAAGTCACGACTCGACTCTTTCCATATCTGCAAACGCTTGGGATTACTGTTGCCATAATCGTTATCATTGGGCGCGCGCCAGAAATTCGGCTGCACACCGAAAGCTTTATCAAAAAACTCGGTTCCGTTCACCTTATAGGATGTTACCATACCGGTGGCCTTGTCCAGTTCAAAATAAACGTTCGATGAAGATACCACAACCTTACCATTTTCCGCTTTCCATCCCAACGCTTTTCCGGATGCCTCATAAGAATCTTTTTCCGTCTCCAACGGCAAACGGAATTGTTCTTGAGCAATCTCATGTCCAATCGGGATTAGCGGTTCAGCCTGTCTGGTCACCACACTAAAATGTACAAAGTATTCGACTCCGGGCTTACCTACCGTCACTGTAACCGGGATAACAAATTCGGCCGTCGCTTGCGGACTCACATCCAAAGCAACTTTACCTCTTTTCGCTACGCTGCCGTTAGCCCGCAATTCATAGTTGACATCGTACTTTCTCAAATTCGTGAAATAAAAACGATTGACAACTTTATATCTACCGGTTTTCAAATCGACTGCTTCAAAAGCCACATTCTGATGTGCATATTTCACTTCCGCCAATGCCGGATGAGGTTTGCGGTCGGGACCGACCAGGCCATTGCAACAAAAATTCCCGTCACTCGGCATATCGACTCCATAATCACCGCCATAAGCCCAATATTCATTCCCGTCTTTATCCTTTTCCAGTATACCTTGGTCTACCCAATCCCAGATATATCCACCCTGAAGATTAGGATATTTATAAATCTCTTTCCACTGATCCCATAAGTTTCCACTGGAATTCCCCATGGCATGAGAATACTCCGAAGGAACGACAGGACGATCAGAACCGGTCTCACCTATATATCTCAGCCACTCGGCGCTGGGATATTGAGGCACATACATATCCGAATTCCATTCCCACTGCGCACGCTCATAATTGACAGGACGATCCATCAGTTTCTTATCCTTGTCTTTAATCCATAAATAGGTCTGGTAAAAGTTATAACCGTTGCCCGCCTCATTTCCCAACGACCAGAATGTCAGAGAGGGATAATTCTTATTACGCTCGTACATATTTATCGTACGATACAAATGCGGTTTCAACCATTCGGGATTATTCCCCAGGCTTCCGCCCTTACGCAAATCATAATACATTCCATGAGATTCAATATTCGCTTCATCATATACATATAGCCCGTATTCGTCACAAAGTTCATAGAAGCGACGATCCTGAGGATAATGGCAAAGACGCACGGTATTGATATTGTTCTGTTTCATCAGTTCAAAATCCTTCCGCATTAATTCCTCCGTCAAATAATGACCGGTCTTTTCATTGTGTTCATGGATATTCACCCCTTTCAGTTTCAACGGTTGCCCGTTAATAAAAAGCAAGACATACGGTTTTCCGTTTTTAGCAAACTGCTTGCTTTCTTTAATCTCAATACGACGGAAACCGACATTGAAAGGAACAATTTCCGTCACTTTTTCCCCTTCTTTCAGGGTTATCAATAATTTATAAAGGTTCGGCATTTCAGAAGTCCACGTTTTCACGGCAAGTAAATTCTTTTCAAAAGAAACTGTATGCTGCCCATAGCCATCCACCGGCATTTTTTTCACAGCACTTGCAACTTGTTTACCGGCAGTATCCAAGAGTTCGTAAGATACTGATACTTCCTTGCAGGCAGGCGTATTGTTCCGCACATCGACAGCCAATTTAAACAATCCGTTTTCGTACGTATCGTCCAGCGTAGAAATGACTCTGAAATCTTTGATCGCGGTCTTTGGCTGCGCATACAAAAAGACATCACGCTCTATGCCGCTCAAACGCCAAAAATCCTGACATTCCAGATAAGACCCCGTACTCCAGCGAAGTATTTTCAACACTAGTGTATTCGTTCCCTCATGCACATACTTATTAATCAGAAATTCCGCCGGGTTCTTCGAGTCTTCATTATATCCCACTTCTCTCCCGTTGATATATACATAAACTCCTGATTTGGCTCCAGCAATATGCAAATAAATGTCGCGTAACAACCAATCTTTCAACACTTCAAACTCCCGCCGGTAAATGCCTGTTGGTATATCCGCAGGTAATTGCGGGGGTTGCGGGTTACTTGCCTTGAACTCATAACCATGATTGGTATAGATAGGTATCCCATAACCTTGAACTTCCCAGTTTCCCGGAACTTGTATTTCACTCCATCCTTTTGTGTCTGCTTTCACATCTACCACATCGGTCGGCAGTTTACGATGAGAATCGGAATAATAAAACTGCCAGACGCCGTTCAGCAACTTATAAAATCTGCTCTTTTCATACTCACCCGTCAATGCGTCTTCACGAGTATCGTAAGTCATGAACGCTGTTCGGGGCTCTTCCCTGTTCACTGATACAGTCTGTATATCCTGCCAATAAGGAATTCCGGTTTCCTGTTCATGGGTTATACTTGTAATAACATCAGACTTTTCTACCTGTTGCCCCAATAAAACAACAGGTAAAAAAGAACATGCTATTCCAGAAAATACCTTTCCTAAAATTTTCATAGTATTGATTTCTACAGTTTACTGTTATATCTCAATAAAGCTTCCAAATAATAATAATCCGCATATACCAAAGGAACGTCAATTTCTTGACCATGAGGAATGCTTCCCACACTATGCTTCAATATGAAATTACAGTTTGTACCTTTCTCTGCCAAATAAGCCGGTGATGACAAAGTCTGCAAAATACGTTCCGCAGCTTGTGCATATTTCTCTCCTCCTTCAATATAATCCGAAAGTTCTAAAAATGCAGAAGCTGCAATCGCCGCCGCTGAAGCGTCACGTGGCACTTCTTTAAACATTTGTGGAACATAATTCCAATCAGGAACATATCCTTCCTGCCCTGCATTGAAGTCCCAGTATGGTACTCCGTCTTCGGGCAGATTAGGATGATTCAGCCAGAAATCGGCAGTACGAACTGCCATATCCAGAAAATCCTGTCTTTTAGTCTCACGATAAGCCATCGTATAGCCATAGATGGCCCATGCCTGCCCACGCGCCCAAGCCGAATTGTCCGAGAATCCCTGGCAAGTAGCCCTATGAAGCACTTCTCCTGTCTCTTCATCATAGTTTACCACATGATAATTACTATAATCTTCACGGAACTGATTCTTTATCGTTGTCTCAGCATGCTTGTTGGCCACATTGGCAAAACAAGAGTCGCCTGTCACCTTCGTCGCAAAATACAGAAGTTCCAGGTTCATCATATTGTCGATGATTACAGGATAGAACCATTCATCTTTACCATTCCAGGCTTTCCTGTAATTCCACGACTTTATAGCACTTGTTTTTTCATCGAAACGCGTACACAGTGAACGGGCAGATTCTACCAGAATTTCTTTATAAGCCTCATTGCCTGTCAGACGATAGGCATTCCCGAAACTACAATACATAAGAAAACCGATGTCATGATGATTGGTCAACTTTTTCAAAGGCTCAAGCGCCTCAGTCCACTTGATTGCTTCCCGCTTCCAGTCTTCCGACTTATTGTACTCATATACATACCACAAGCAACCCGGATAAAACCCTTCTGTCCAATCATTCTTTTTTGTTGTCTTCAACGTTCCTTGCTTGTTGATCGTACGGGGGTATTCCGTCGGTTCGGGAATGTTTTGCAATTGAGCGGACAATTGCTGTTCTGCCCGCTCAAAACCATTCTTTACCATAATTGCCGTCTCTTTTTCTTTTACACACGAGCAAAGCATCAGCAAACTTGCATAAAATATTACTTTCACCTTCATCCTAATAATCTTTTCACCTAAAAATTTATTACTTAGTATCAAATGTCCATATGCGTATATAATCCACATAAGCATTGGTCAGATGCGAATCGACAGAAGCACTCTTGAAATCTCCCTCATTAGCCCATGAAGCTCCTGTGGAAAGCTGCACATATTCCTTGGTTCTCGAAATCCATTTTTCTTCACCACCCTCTTTACTGAATTCAGCCTTCAACTCTCCGTCATAATAGATTTTGATCTGATTCTCATCCCACAACATTCCCCAGACATGGAAACTACCATGCAGACCTGCCGCCGGATAGCGCTTTGAATTTTCCTGATGATCATTGCCATATCCATCAATATGAATAGTCGATGCGGTCTTATCCTCTACAAAAGCCGACTCGAAAACGTCTATTTCGGCGCCGTCATTACCTGTTCCGTCTACCAAATTCACATCAGGAGACTGAAACCAGAAGGCCGTATGTACCGCCCTATTTGTATCGGCTACCTTAACACGTACCTCAGCATACCCGTAATTCATAAAATATTTATCCCGGGTATTTACCGAACTACAATACATTACATCAGTTCCTATCTTTTTTGCTTCCAAGACAAGCATACCACCGTCTTCATTCTGAACTTCCCTTACATTTTCCGGTTTGTGAAACCATTCCTTGATACCTAAAGCAGGGCGTGGAGTACGAGTTTTCGTATCATTATTTATAGTCCATTTATTAAAATCGACACGGGAATCATTAAACTCGTCGCTAAATTCCAATTTCCACCGTATATCGCTTACTTCTGCATTAGAATTTTCAGGAAGCGCATTGGACGGAGTTTCCGCATCTATTTTAGAAACAGGCTTTACATAGTCACCTTTTTCATCACCACAGGAAGCAAGAAATCCAACTCCTGCTACCAGACATATTTTAAACAGATTCTTCATCATTCTTCTTTTTAAGTTTTACTTTTTAATAGAAGGCCACTTTCTTACAAAGAAGATGTAGCGACCTACTATCACTTAAACCAGTAAATATACCATCATTCCCAACCTGGATTTTGAACCAACTTCTTATTTTTGAAGAGCTCAGTATTAGCTATCGGATAAAAATACATCTTATCTTCAACCACATTCGTATTTATCCGGCTCTTCTCATAATTCATTTCCGCTCCGACTTTCGTCACCTTCACACCGTAAATGTTTTCCGTCTCGTCAAGCTCTTTCCAACGGCGAACATCCCAAAAGCGATGCCCCTCAAAAGCGAGTTCCACTCTGCGCTCATTCTTCAGCCGCTTCAAGAACTCGTCAGGAGACAAGGTGGCGGGAAGAGCGGGCATCTTTACTCCTTCTCTGTTGCGCACACGATTTACGGCCTGTAAAGCTGTCATTCCACATTTCTCTGTTGTATATTCCAAGCCGTTTTCGCCATAAGCATTGACCATAGCTTCAGCATAATTCAGCAACACTTCCGCATATCTAAACAAGACCCAATTGTGATGAGCATTCGCTGTAGGAGCACCCGGTTCAAAGCTAATAGACTTATTCACATATTTGCAAAGATAATAACCAGTAGAGGTGGCATTAGGGAGCGGAAGTCCATTTACTCCTCCTTCCCATATCTCTACGTTTTTATCAGCCGGCCATTTCATGTTATTGTGAACAATCGTCATGTAAAAACGAGGATCTCTTTTTTCATAAGGATTCTTTCTCATGTTCTCGTCGTTCCAGTCAAAAGGAACACCGGTCTTCATTTCAAAGGCGCTTGCCAAGTTTTCTGTCGGGCAAGTGGACGTCTTTCCTCCCTTTACTCCCATAGGAAAATTTGCAGCCTCAAAAGAGTTATTGCTTCCAGTAGGACGCGCAAGGATTACCTCTTTGCTCTTATTATTTTCCGGACCAAACAGATTGGAGAAACTCTTATCCAATCCATATCCCAAAGCGGTCTGGTCACCGATTATTTCATAAGCCGCTTCTGCCGCTGCAATCCATTTGTCCTTATCACCATTCGGATTAAATAAACGACTTGCCGCATACAAAGCCGCACGGGCTTTCAAAGCTAAAGCCGCTCCTTTGGTAATACGTCCAGTCTCTTTTTCTTTATATCCCGCATAGGTAGCCGGCAACACTTTGGCAGCTTCCGTACATTCGGATATAATAAATTTAAAAATCACATCAGATGATGCTTGCTCGACATTGTTTGCTTCCTGCAAAGTCAAGACCTTTTCTATCAACGGAACATTCTGATAACGCTTTACTAACTCAAAATAGAAGAAAGCGCGTAAGAAACGAACTTCGTATTCAAAATTCGCATACTCTTTCATCCAATTTTCATAATCATCGCCATACTGCCAATCTTCAAATTTCAAATTGGTCAAATTTTCCAGAAAGAAGTTTGCATCATGTATACCATTATAATAATGAGCATACTTATCATCCACTGTGTAGTTAGCCGACCATGTCCCGTTGACAAAACGCTGAATATCTGAGCTTTCATACACATGAATTGCATCGTCCGTAGCTGCATCCTGCATGGCTCCGTCAAGATTACAAAAATTACTCGGCAAATAACTGTAAACATTCGTCACAAATTGCTTTACTCGTGCATAACTTTCTTCAATTTGCTCCAAAGAATAGTTGTCCGATTCGTCACAATCCATGAAATCACAAGCCGTAAACAGACTTAATGACAAGAGTAATGTTAGATATTTATTTATTAATTTCATATGATCATTTTTTAAAAAGACAAATTAAACCCGAATGTATATTGAGTCATGGTAGGATGGACAGCACCCACTGCCTCCGGATCTTGGATATCAATGCCATCAATGCAGAAAAGATCGTGTGCACGCATAAAGACTTTCGCCCCACCTAAGAATTTGGTTTTCTTCATCAAATTAGACGGAAGTTTATAATACAGTTCCAATGTTCTCAACTTCAGATAAGAAGCGTCGGCCACCCACAACGAGTTATTGTTATAGTTATTGGGAGAACCCGAATAGCTCAACCGGGGAAGTGTTCCTGAAGGATTTGTCTCACTCCAACGATTCTTATAATAGTAATCTGATATGGTATTATTACCGACTATCGGACGATATACACTACGAGTATCCAGTATCTCACTATAATTGCCGACTCCCTGGAACAAAGCATAAACACCTATGCCTTTGTATTCAGCGCCCAAGTCAAGCGAATAATAGATTTCCGGACAAACAGAATTATATCCCAACGCTACCTGATCGTATGTATCAATTCTTTTATCTCCATTCTGATCCTTGAACATCAAGTCACCCGGACGTACATCCCCTAGATATTGTTTCACTTCACGATTATCAATTTCTTCCTGAGACTGATAGATACCTGTTACCTCATAACCAAAAATCTGTCCCAAAGAACCTCCGGTGCGTTTCTGATAATCATGCGGACGATATTCTTCATTCTGATTAATAATCTTATTGCGTACAAATGAGAATTGGCCTCCCAAATGATAAGAGAAATCCGAGATTTTATCATCCCAACCAAGATAAGCTTCAATGCCTCTGTTATCTACCACGCCATTATTCAACTTTGGAACAGAAACTCCAAATACCGAAGATATCGCATTTCCGCCTTCCACCAAAATATCCGTACGATGGTCATAAAAAGCATCCAATGACAACGAAAGTTTGTTCCATGCTTTGAAATCAATCCCCACATTCAGTTTATGAGACTTTTCGTAAGTGAAACCATCTATAGCCAACTGATTAAGTTTCATGCCCGACATTGAAGCTGGAGAATCCTTGAAGTAATATGAATTTCCACCACCGTAAATGTCTCGGAACAAATTGACACCATAATCGGCACGTCCCGATATACCATAAGAAGCTCTCAGTTTCAAGAAATTCAACCAATCTTGTTTCATGAAATCTTCTTCCGACAATATCCAGCCGGCACCTATAGCAGGAAATATACCCCAACGTTTATCCGGGTCAAGAATGCTGGAAGCAGAACCGGAGAGAGAGAAATCTACCAAGTAACGATTATTATACGTGTAATGAACCTGTCCGATTATATCCATAAAAGCACGCCCGGTATTCCTTCCTTTCGACTTCGTTTTATCCATGGCATATATGAAAGTGGCGTTCAGAGCATGCTTTCCAAAATTCTTCATGTAATTAGCATAAGCCTCTAAATTAAAATGCGTTAATACAGAACCGACACTCTTCGAGAAAGCAAGTGTACCTTCTTTACGAAGTTCTTTGAATGTTTTTGCTCCCGTTGTCATGTCGAGTGAAGCCGAACCGTAAGCGTAATTCTTCGTATTGCTGTCCCAATAAGAGGCCGAATTATCCAAAGCTACTTTAAAACCGGCTGATAATCCGGGCAACAAAAAAGAGAAGTCCTGTTTCAAATGTATATCGGCAAATAATGCACGAGTTTGCGAACGTGCATATCCTTTGGCTGAAATGGCAGCTATCGGATTGTTTCCATATACGGTAGTACCTCCCCAAATTCCTTTTTCTGTCTTTATCGGAAAAGCACCAGAAGGTGTCTGATATAGCATATCAAACAAGTCATCAGATGTCGTTCCCGGACGATTGTGCTCGGTAAAGTTTCCGAGCAAATTCAATTGCACAGTAGTAGTAGGTGAAACTTCGATATCCAAGTTGGTACGAATATTCAGCCGGGAATACTTAAGTTGTGTTGAGTATCCGTCATTATCTCCCGTCGGTTGTAAGATACCACGATTATCCAAAAAGTTCAACATCGTATAGTAACGGACAAATTTACCGCCTCCCCTAGCGGAGAAAGAAATATTATCACCGTAGCTGGCACCTCGCAAAGCCTCATCCATCCAGTCTACATTGGGATAGAACAGCGGATAAGTCTGATTCTTGAATGCGTCAAGCTCTGCAGCAGAATAGCGTGGAAGCGAACCATCGTTTACCAAGGCTTCGTTGAGTGCCAACGCATATGTATAACCATCTGCAAAATCCGGCAAACGATTCGGCGTAGCGACATTAAACTCATATGAGAAATCAATCTGAGGAGCTGTCATGGAACCACGTTTGGTCTTCACGAGAATCACCCCGTTGGCTCCACGAATACCATATATACTTGTAGCCACAGCATCCTTTAACACACTGACCGACTCTATTTCTTCTGATGACAATTCCTTGATAGAACGCTCGAAACCATCTACCAACACCAACGGATTTTTAGAGTTCGTAGTACCCAGTCCCCGTATATACATGGTAGGACCGTCCTCCCACGCTGCACCGGAGTTTTGCAACACTTGTAAGCCAGACAATGTTCCGAACAATTGATTGCCGGGATTAATACTTCTTTTATGAGAAAGCGTTCCGCTGCCAACCACAGAAACAGCACCGGTCACTTCTTTCATATCGTGAACGATATTCCGTCCGAAATCCACAGCCATATTATCTCTGTGAGCTGTCAATGTATCTGTTTGCGCCATTACACTCGCAGAACAGAACATACCGACCAATATTATATTAAGTTTTTTACTCATATTATTCTTCATCTATGTTTTTCATAAATTTTATTCCCAACCCGGATTTTGTACCAAGCCATACCCTTTATTTACTTCGTTTTGAGGGAAAGCGCTCAAATACCATTTACGTGAATAGTTTCCGGGTTCCCACCAATAACGGCTACCTTCGGTTCCCAACAGAGGGAACTCTTCACATATATAAGACTGATCATTCTTATTTTTATAAACATGCAATCCATGCAGAGGTGTAGAGAATTTCTCATCCATTCTCCAACGAATCAGGTCAAAATAACGAACCTCTTCAAAACCGAATTCACAAGCACGTTCACGAAGTACAGCAGCTCTAAATTGTTCTCGGTTCAACCCCCTTTTCAACTCTTTCATTCCTACGCGTTCACGCACTTTATTCACGTAAAAGTAAGCCAAGTCATTAGGAGCTTTATGGTATTCATTCAAAGCTTCAGCGTAACTAAGATAGAGTTCGGCAATACGCAAATGCGGCCATTGAATCACATGATTGTTATATTCACCTGCACGGTCCAGCCCCCATTTGCGACAAGAAATACCAGTTAACAAACTTTTAACAGTTACCTGGCCGACTCCCCAATCTCTACCTTTCGGATAATTAGTCTTATCGGCCGGATTTTCATCAGTAACTCCAGCTGTTCTACCTTGGAATATATCTCCATCCAAAATAAATGTTTCGCTTAAACGCGGATCTCTATTGATAAAAGGATTCCGGCGATGTTCTTCATTGTTCCAATCAAAATCGTCCCCATCTGCTGTTTGAAACATATCAAAATATTCCTTTGTCGGATTATAGGCTCCCCAGCGGATTGCTTGATTCGGTAATGGATTATTATTAGCCTTATATATATTCCGGTGAACGGGAATCAAAGTTTCAGTAGTTCCACGATCAAAATAAGCGGCACGAAATGCATAACGATATTCACTTGGAGTAACATCTTCCTTCTCTACCAATTTATAAAATTGATTTTCGTCCAAAGCTCTAAAGAAATCTTCACAAGCTTTAACCGCATCCCCCCAACGTTCATGCTGATAATCACCATACCATGTCATTTTTTTATCCGAAGCTTCACCCGGATAATAAGGTTCTTCATTATTGAACAAAGGACTTGCCACAAAAAGCAGAAGTCTGGCTTTCAATCCCATGGCCCCAGCTTTAGTAATTCGTCCGTCCCAGTTGGCTAAATCGGAAGGAGAAATGTTCCATGGGAAATGCGGACAATCAATGGCTTCTTGCAAAATACGAAGAATAAACTTTACAGTTTCATCCAAAGTAGCTCTAGCTGGAAAATCTGCATCATCAGGTGCAATAACTTTATCCACAATAGGTAAAGCACCATAATGGCGCAACATATGAATATAATAAATCGCTACAATCGTCTTAGCTTCCGCTTTCAGACGTTCTTTTTCCTCCTGATCCATATCAGGAACGCGATCGATATTCTCTACAACAAGCCAAGCGTGACGAATGGCTGCCCACATGTGAGTCTCACTATCATTAAAACGAAGTTTAGTAGCACTAGTTTTCAAAACACGCGGAGCATTTTCTTTGCTCGCATTGTAATCACCTGTATAATACACAGTATTCGCCCCGGAATAATAAATACTAGACTGACATAAATCTGTTAAAGCTTCGATATTAGACAAATACATTGTTGTCCAATATCCGGTTGTTTCCAGTCCGTAAGGAAGATACTGATAAGTATACCATAATACTCTGCGTGCATATTCAGCAGTAGAAAAAACCGTATCAATCGTCACATCCGTACTGGGCGGCTTTTGCAGGAATTTATCTCCAAATGCTAAATCTTCACAAGAGATCATCGTTATCAATCCCAACATTACTATTATGACATGGAAGTGTCTCTTTATCTGTTTCATAATCTTTTTCTTTTATTAAAATCCTACCTTCAAACCGAAATTCACCACTTTTATCAAAGGATAAGCTTGACCGTCTGGATTACTTTCCGGGTCACAGAATCCCATATCATCAAATGTAAGCAAGTTATATCCAGATACCGAAAGCCTTAACGTTCCCAAATGCATTTTCTTTACAATTTGTTTAGGAAAAGAATACCCAAGTTCTATATTTTTCAGACGAACGTAAGAAGCATCACGCAACCATAAATCGGAATCTTTATAGTTGTTAGCTTTACTAGCTCCGAAAGAAATAGCAGGAGCAGTGGAAGAGTCGCCTTTCTCCGGTGTCCAGGCATCTTTTATCATATAGCTCAATAAAGCACGATTGTTTGTCGTATCAAACGGAACACGATAAAAACTACTTACCAGACGGGAGGTCTTGAACGCTCCTGACCATACCATACTGAAATCAAGGCCATTCCACGAAAATCCCAATGACATATTACCTGTCAGTAACGGATATTTAGGATATCCAATAGCAGCTACATCTTTATCATCTATCTTGTAATCACCATTCAAATCCCTATACTTCACATCACCTGCCTTAGGTGAAAAATTATGGTCGGGAATCCCCCCTTCCATACCTTTATTTATCGCATATTTTTCTACATCTTCTTGAGAGAAAAAGCCGTCAGTAACGTATCCGAACTGTTGTCCTACAGGACGTCCGGTCTGTTCCATCCACTCATAAGGTTGAGGAATTTCATCTTGGAAGATTATCTTATTTTTAGCATACGACCAACTCGTACCTACATAATAACTTACATTCTGAATTTTATCCTCCCATCGGGCGGTAACTTCAAAACCTTTATTATCCACCTTACCCATGTTCACTGTAGGCAACTTCACTGCCAGATAACCCGGATCCAACTTACGAGTAAGCAATATGTCCTTACGATGTTCAACGAAATAGTCAAAAGAGGTTTTCAAATGGCCATCAAAGAAATGCATATCGACACCATAGTTCTGTTTGGAAGCTGTTTCCCAAGTTACATTCGGATTACCGATTTTAGACTCGATAGCCCCGGGTAACTTATAATCATTGGATGAACCGAATCCATAATTACCCGAACTGATAATATAAGAATCAGGCAAATAAAGGAAACGTGAACCATCGGATACCCTGTCATTACCTACAATACCATAAGAAGCACGCACTTTCATATAGCTAAGATAAGGCTTCAAAGAAGACATGAATCTTTCTTCGGACAAAATCCAACCAGCAGAACCCGCAGGAAAAAAGCCGAAACGTTTTCCTTCAGCAAAATTTTCGGATCCATTGTAACCGACACTGAAATCCACCATATAGCGAGTCTTATAGTCATAAGTGGCACGTCCCACAAGTCCAACGTAACTACGGGGAATCCCGGGGAACTTATCAGAATAATAATATTTCATCGACTGATTATACATAGCCAAAGCTGACACATTGTGATGTCCAAACTTACGAGAATAATTAAGTGCAGCCTCTAAATACCAATCACGAGACTGACCTGTACTCTCATTGTATGATAATGTAGTCGTTTCTTGAGTCTTTTTCAATAAAATTTCATCATTTTCACCCAAAAAAGCTTCATATCTTGCCGCACGTCCTTCACGCTTTTTTGTAATGGAAACCCCACTATTATACGCCCCTTTGATATGTACTTTCAACCCCTTAGTTATCATATCCAGTTTTTGCTGCAAAGAAAAATCGAAATTAATCACATTATTGGCAATTGTATTATAACCTTTTCCGTAATATGAATTAAGAGCATCGTATATTTTCCCAAAACCTCCATATAAAGTTTCATTAAGAGTGACCCATTTTCCATCCACAATACCCGGACCGGCAAAAGGAGGAGTCCAATATACGTCTCTAAAAAGATATGCTACTGTTTTACTAGTACCATTATCATAATTGGGTTCTCGCTTATCTGTCAATCGTCCGCCCAGATTAATCTTCATAGATGTTGTTTTCGTTACATCTACATCCATGTTGACACGATAATTGTATCGATTGTATTTGAACCCGGAATCATAATCGCCCGTATCAAACATATTGAATAGCCCATCTTGTGTATAGATACCCAACGATGCAAAGTATTTAACACGCTTGGAGCCACCGGATATATTGAAATTATGTTGTGTCTGCCATGCCGAATTCTTTATCAACATATCCGTCCAATCTGTATCGGAATACATTATTGGATTGCTATGTGTGCGAAAAGCTTCTAGCATTTCGGGAGTAAAGGTCAAATTTTCCTCCAAAACTCCATCACGTAACTGCGCATTATTAAAGGCGTTTGCATAATCATAGCTATTAGCAAAATCAGGAATACGAGTCGGTAGCTGTAAAGCTGCACTAGTAGAAAAAGAAACCTTTGCTTTTCCTTCACTTCCACGCTTGGTAGTCACCAATATCACGCCATTTGCACCACGCACACCAAACACGGCTGTAGCCGAAGCATCTTTCAATACAGTAATGTCTTCTACTTCATTAGGGTCCAACTGAGAGAAAGAACGCTCAACACCATCTACCAGACATAAAGGGGAAGAGAGATTGGTAGACAAAGAGCCGACACCACGTACGTATATCGTCGCATCGTCCGCTCCTGGTTGTCCACTAGACTGCACACTAGATAAACCAGGCACTTTTCCGCTAAGAGCATTCGCGATACTCCCAACCGGAGATTTCATAATTTCATCCGATTTCACCGATGAAAGAGCACCTGTAATAGTCACCTTTTTAGCACTACCATAGGCAATGACCTGTACCTCTTCCAAGGCGGTCACATTTTCACTCAACTTCACGTTTAACTGAGGTTCGCCCTTATAAACAATCTCCTTATCTTCATAGCCAATAAAGGAAATCACAAGAGTAGCACCTACCGGTACAGTCAGTTTGAAATTCCCGTCCAAATCAGTCACTACGCCGTTTGTGGTTCCTTTCACTGAGACTGTTGCACCTATCACGGGGCCCATATCGTCTGATACGACACCGGTCACAACTTTTTTGTTAACTTGTTGTGCAACCAAGGCTGACCGAAAATGACTATCATTTCCCGAGACCCTGCCCGAATACACAACTAACAAAGTTAACGCTAATAACCAAACTTTGTTTCTCATAAATAAACAGATTTTTGATTAAATAAAAATTAATACTTTTAGTAAAACATCACAAATGTAGGAAGCATAAAAAAGCAAAGCCTGCCCACCGAATATCCAACAGGTGTACAAATTGTATTCAGAAACAATATATGCCACAAACCGGACAGTTTTACTACCTATTTCAAGGTTTAGGTTTAACCAGAAAATCAGCGCGCATCGGAGCAAAGCTATCAATAAGCACACCTGCCTCCAAACATACACAACCATGCATAGCATCCGGTTCTATGTAAATTCCATCTCCGGCAGCCACTATCTGCTTCTCATTTCCTACGGTAAACTCAAACTTTCCACTCACCACATAAGTCACCTGCGTATGATAATGAGTATGGGGAGTACCTATCGCCCCCTTCTCAAATTTAACTTTCACCAGCATCGCCTGCCCGTCATAACCCATAATCTGCCGGGTAACACCATCGCCTGCCGGCTCCCACACTTTTTCTTTCTCATAAACAAAAGTCGCACTTCTTGTTTTCTTAACCGGTTGTCCTGTCATTGATTGCATAGCACACAAAATTGGAATTACAGATAAAATTGCAAACACTAAAAGAATCTTCGTTTTCATTATTCTATTATTTTTTTGCAAAAAAAGCGTTTAGCAGACAACTAAAGGAGACAATATTATCCGAACAGCAGCACATTTCATCCTTTCAGACAAAGAGTGCCACAAATCAGACAATAAATCACCAATCAGACTTTTCACCACTAAAACTACTGCATACAAAAAAAACATAATCCGGACATGACCTTAAGATAAAAGCCAAAAGTAGAATCTACATTCTAAAATTCAGAACCTTTTCTATAAGTCAAAGGAGGTACTCCATAAAACGCTTTGAAACAACGACTGAAATAACGTGGAGAAGTAAAGCCCAAACTATAAGAAATCTCCGAAATATTATACTGAGGTTCTTCCTGTAACATCCGTAATGCTTCTTCCAATTTTAATTTTAATGCAAATTCATTAGGTGTCAGTCCTGTCACCTCCTTTATGCGGGCAAACATTTTACTACGTCCCATACTCAATTCCGAAGCCAACATATTCATATCAAAATCGGAATTATCAAAATTTCTTTTGATAATATCCGTAGCTGTATCCAAAATCTTCTGATCAGACACACTCAATCCCCTGGTTTCTTGCGACAATACTTTTTCTTTCCGAGTTACCTTATCCAATAAAGTGCGCCTACTTTTTAATAGATTGCTACAACAAGCCAATAATAGTTTAACGTTAAATGGCTTCGTTATATAAGCATCCGCTCCAAACATATATCCCTCTATAATATGTTCATCTGACGTCTGGGCAGTCAGCAACACAACTGGAACGTACGCCAGTTCCAAACAATTCTTTATTTTATAACACATCTCTTTGCCGGACATAACAGGCATCATTACATCACTCACTACTATATCCGGATGAATATTTAAAGCCTGTTCATATCCTGCCTGGCCGTTATCTGCCTTATAAACAATATAAACAGATGAAAAAATAGACACCAAAAGTTCCATCACCTCTTCACTGTCTTCCACCAGCAAAATTACTGGTTTTCCTTCTAATTCAGTTTCGCTTTCCTTTTTCACAATATCACTACTCACGAGGTCCGTCTGCTTTTCCTGCAATAATAAATCTTCAACTTTAAGTACATCCGTCCAATCAAATGAAGAAAGAATATTCCGTCCATGCTCCAACTCTTCCTTGGTAAAATGCGAATTTCCCGTAAGTAACTCTATTTTGAAACAACTTCCTTCATTCCATACACTTTCAACCTTTATCGTTCCTTTATGCGCCTCTATCATAGCCTTTGTGAACGCCAACCCAATTCCACTACCCTGAACAGCATCAGGAAACACTTCATCTCCTCTGTAAAAGCGTTCAAATATCTTCGACAAAGCCTCGTTCGGAATTCCACAACCAGTATCGGTCACAGCAATCTCAACCATCTGGCGTATCCTCTTGACAGTTATTTTTATATTTCCACTTTCGGGGGTATACTTAAAAGCATTTGACAAAAGATTAAACAATACCTTCTGCATTTGTAGTGGATCAAGCCACAAATCAATCTTTTCTTCCGTAGATTCAAATGTAAAAGTTATGTCTTTCCTACGTGCTAATTCTGCAAAAGATCTATATATATCTTTTATAAAAGGAACTACATCCACACATTCTACTTTCAACTTCATGAATCCTTGTTCCTGTTTTCTAAAATCAAGAAGTTCCGTTATCAATATTCGCAAATTCATCGCATTTCTATATACAGCCTGTAAACGTTTAGTCACAGCAGAAGACATTTTTTCCATTTGCAACATCATCTCTATCTGTCCGATAATCAAAGTTAAAGGAGTGCGGAATTCATGTGATATATTAGTAAAGAAGCGCAACTTCATCTTATTCATTTCCTCTATCCGCATTTTCTCTTCTTTCTCTTTTACCAAGGACAAGGACAAAGCCCTGCGCTTGGCTACTACTCGCCAAATACCATACATTATAAGCGACACAATAATAAAATAAAAGACAAAAGCCCCCCATGTAGCAAACCACGGTCGATGTATCTTAATAGTAAGTGCAATCTCATTATATTCTCCCCCCTGCATTTTATTTTTCAACTCACGTACTTTCAAGACATAAATGCCAGAAGGCAAATTCGTATATTTTAAACGTAACTGTTCGATAGATTTCCAATCTTCATCAAATCCTTCTAATTTATAGAAAAACCTCATATTTCTTTCATGCTCCACATAGTTGGAACTAGAAAAAAGAATCGCTAAGTTATTTTCTTTATAAGACAAATCAAGCTTGCCTGTAAAAGGCAACGCTTCCTCTAATATTTCGGAACCATCTCCGGGTTCAATTCTGACATCATTTATCAGCAACTCGGAAAAATAAAGCCGAGGCGCAATCTCATTCTCCACATATAAATCTTCCTCCCTGAAAGAAATCATTCCATCTACCCCTCCTACATAAATCTGACCGTCAGTTGCCGCCCATAAGCCACACCCCTCTGTCACAGCCGATATTCCCCCTCTTAGTCCCAATTCAATAGAATAAATAGAATGATTTAAAAAAGAATAAATAGATAGTCCCTTATCACTGGACAACAAGATATTATTATTAGCCGTTTCTATTATATTATAACAAAAATCACTTAACAAATTATCCGATTTCACAGTATGATGCGACCATTTTTCTTTATCATAATTATATACATAAACTCCATTCCCCAATGTCGAAATATAAATAGTACCATCAGATGCTTCTATAATTTTCGTAATCTTCGCTTTCCGTTCAGTCATCCGTTGCACTTCCTGACGTTCTCCACCACTCACTTTCATTTTGTAAAGTTCAAAACCTGTAGTCAACCAAATATACCCTTGTTTATCTATCTCAAACGTCAAAAATAGCTTTTCGTTATCCAAAATTTGAAATTCATTTGTATCAGGATTCATTCTCCAAAAACCATTACGGGCAGAAACATACAACCAACCATTTTTAAACAGCACGTGATAAATAATTTGCCCCGGACCTTTTCCTGTTCTTTCAAATTCATCTAGATAATTATGAAACTTTCCGCTTTTCCGGTCGTAACGACTTAGACCTCCGGTATATGTACCTATATATATATGATCACGTTTTTTATCATAGGTAATACTCTTCACATTATCATGTATGATAG
>OGXE01001597.1_pt1 | contig 19098 bp, 18 predicted proteins | sample 1576181 | NCBI WGS metagenome assembly OGXE01 (sample SAMEA3541478, study PRJEB24748) | human gut metagenome | biome: human gut; feature: human-associated habitat; material: faeces | place: China | collected 2012 | reverse complement strand
TTATTTGAACATCTAGTTATATTTATTGGCATATGATAAGTTTCCATATATGCCATAACTAACATATCTGCACTTGCCTTTGATGTTGAATATGGTGATTTAGGTGATAATGGAGTTTCTTCAGTAAAAAATTTAGTTCCAAAAGTTTTTACCTCTCCTCTATTTTCAAGTAAAATATCTAAATCACTATCATTAAAAGTAAGTTCTTTTCCCTCTGGTATATCCTTTTTTAAACTTCCATAAACTTCATCTGTTGATACTTGTAGATATTTTTTCCCCTCTTTATATACAGGATATCCCTTTTCATTTTTTCCTATTGTCCAAAATTTCTTTGCTGTATCTAAAAGAGTTTGTGTTCCTAGAATATTTGTTTCAAGAAAAAGTTTTGGATTCTCTATACTTCTATCTACATGTGATTCTGCTGCAAAATTTACAACATAATCAATATCATATTTAGAGAAGATATTTTCTACTAATTCATTATTGTAAATATCTCCCTTTATAAATTCTACTCTTTTATCTTTTAATTCTTCTTCTATATTTTTCAGATTTCCAGCATAAGTTAATTTATCAAGAACAACTACAAAAATATCTTTATGTTTATTTAAAATATATTTTAAAAAGTTTGCTCCTATAAACCCTGCTGCTCCTGTTAATAGATATGTTTTCATTATATCTCCTTTAAAAGCTTATTATTAGTACTACATTTTTCTTTTTTATTAACTTTCTTTATATTTAGCCATAAATAATTTTATATCACTAAATAATTTTGTATTTTCTTTTATCCAGTTTATATCTCTATCCCACCATTTAAATTTTTCTAAAAAATTTATTTCCTCCTTAGAAAACCTATAATTTTTTATTTTTGCAGGAACTCCAACTACAATAGCATAAGGAGGTACATCTTTAGTAATCACTGCTCCCATTCCTAAAACTGCTCCATCACCTATTTTTACTCCATTTAATATTTTAACATTTGCCCCTATCCATACATCATTTCCAATTACACAATAAAAATCACTATCTGCATAAGAAAAAATATTATCATATTTTTTTACTTCTTTTATTTCACCTAATAAAGATTCCATATAACTAAATGGATGAGTACTTACATAATGAATTGGATGATTTCCAATTACAACTTCTACATTCTGTGCTATTGACACATATTTTCCTATTTTTGTCCTTTCTATATGACAATTATCTCCTAAATAAGAGGCATAACCTATTTCTGAATGATTTATTAAAGTATTCTTTCCTATTTTATTTTTTCCAAATAGCTTACTTTTTCTTATCTCTGAAGTTTCTTTTATAAAAATTTCATGTTTTTTATATTTTCTTATTTCAAAATATTTTTTTATTTTTTTCCTTATAACTTTAAACATAATTTTCCTTCTTTATAACTCATTTTTATATTCTTTAAAAGATTTATGTTTTTTATCTTTTTCAGATAAAATTATATCTTCCTCTTTTAAATTATATTTTTTAAAATTCCATTCTACATTTATATCACTATCATTCCACATTATTCCTGAGTCATATTCTGGATGATAAAAATCTGTACATTTATACATAAATTCTGTTTCATCTTCTAAAGTTAAAAATCCATGTGCAAAATTTTTAGGGATAAAGAACATCTTTTTATTTTCTGCACTTAATTCCACTCCAAACCATTTTCCAAATGTTTTACTATCTTTTCTTAAATCTACTGCTATATCAAATACAGATCCTTTTATTACTCTTACTAATTTTCCTTGTGAATGTTGAGTTTGAAAGTGTAAACCTCTCAATACACCTTTTTTTGATTTTGAATGATTATCTTGTACAAATTCATCTGTTATTCCAATCTCTTCAAACTCTTTTTTATTATATGATTCTAAAAAGAAACCTCTATTATCTCCAAAAACAGTTGGTTCTATTATGTATAACCCATCAATTTCTGTCTCTATCTTTTTAAATTTTGACATCTTTTATCTCCCCTTAATAAGATTCATTAGGTATTTTCCATATTCAGTTTTTAAAAGTGGTTCTGCTAACTCTTTTACTTTTTCTTTTGTTATCCAACTATTTCTATATGCTATCTCTTCTGGACAAGCTACCATCACACTTTGTCTTGATTGAATTGTTTTTACAAAGTTACTTGCATCTAAAAGTCCATCGTGTGTTCCTGTATCTAACCATGCCATTCCTCTTCCCATACTTACTACATTAAGAGTTCCTTCGTTTAAATACATCTCATTTAAAGTTGTAATTTCAAGTTCTCCTCTTTTTGATGGTTTTACTTTTTTAGCTTTCTCTACTACTGTATTATCATAAAAATATAGCCCTGGAATTGCATAATTTGATTTAGGTTCTTTTGGCTTCTCTTCTAAAGATATCGCTTTTCCTTCACTATCAAACTCTACAACACCAAAATCTTTAGGATTAGGTACATAATAACCAAATATTGTAGCTCCCTTTTCTCTTGCCTCTGCCTCTTTTAACATTCCTGTAAAACCATGTCCATAGAAAATATTATCTCCAAGAACTAAAGCACATGAATCATTACCTATAAATTCTTCTCCTATTAAAAATGCTTCTGCTAATCCATTTGGCTGTTCTTGAATTGCATAAAAAATATTTAAACCAAAATTTTTTCCATCTCCTAAAAGTTCTTCAAACACACCTATATCACGTGGAGTAGAAATAACTAAAATATCTTTTATCCCTGCTAACATTAAAACTGATAATGGATAATAAATCATAGGCTTATCATAAATTGGTACTATTTGCTTTGATATTGCTTTTGTAACAGGATAAAGTCTTGTTCCTGACCCACCTGCAAGTATTATTCCTTTCATTTTATACTTGTATGATATAAATATAAAACTTATACCATACTCCTCCTTTCTAATTGATTATATTTTTTTATTTGTATTATAATTAAAATAAACTGTGGACTTTTTATTTTTTCATATAGCTTTAACTATTTGAAAGGAGCATATTGCCACTGTTTTATTTTAATTGTTTATTGGTTGGATAAGTTCTCAAATTTTTATTTCACGCAAGTCTATGAGAATAAAACTAGGTGGATTTTACAGTTTTTATTTATTTCGTTGAGGTGATTTTATGATTTTTGTCGGTTTGACATTGCTAAGAAAAAACATTTTGCTGCTGCTATGAATTCTGATGGACAAATTATTTTTGAACCATTTCCATTTGATAACAACATTCAAGGTTTTTCATTACTAACTTCTAAAATCAATATATTTGATAAAAAAGATGTTATCATTGGTATGGAATCTACTGCACATTATGCGGAAAATTTTATATTTTTTCTTTTTAACCTAGGATACAAAATCGCGATTATTAATCCTATTCAAACTTCTAATATTAGAAAAACTAATATCAGAAAAACAAAAACTGATAAAATTGATACTTATCTTATTATTAAAACTTTAATGTTTAACGATGTTAGAAATCTAACTTCATATGACGTTAAAACTCTTGAATTGAAAACATTATGTAGAGCTAGAAGAAAGCTTGTTCAATCATGTTTTCCTGTTAAAATTATGTTGAATACATATATAGATCAGCTTTTTTCTGAACTACATTCTGTTTTTAAATCAGGAATTCATACTAAATCTTGTTATCAATTACTAAAGGAATTTACTACTCCTAAAGCTATTTCTAAAGCTCATCTTATACGCCTTACAGGGCTATTATCTAAAGCTTCAAAAGGTCATTATGGTAAAGATGAAGCAAAGCAACTTAAAGAGGTAGCAAAAACCTCAGTAGGGATTGATAACAATGCCCTAGTTTTGAGAGTTATCCATGCGATTCAGCAAATTGAATTAATAACTCTACAAATTACAGAAATTGAAAAGTCTATTGAAAAATCTATGGAAGAAATCAACTCTGTAATCAAAACTATCCCTGGTATAGGTAGTTTGAATGGTGCTATGATCATTAGTGAAATAGGAGATATTAATCGTTTTGAAACTCCATGTAAACTACTTGCTTACACAGGCTTAGATCCAAGCATAATACAATCAGGTAACTTTACAGCAAGAAGCACAAGAATGTCTAAAAGAAGCTCTCCAACACTAAGATATGCCTTAATTAATGCAGCATTTAATGTAAGTTTAAAGAGACATTTAAAAAATATTATGAACTAAAGGTATCTCAAGATAAAAGTCATTTTAATGCTTTAGGTCATACAGTTCACAAATTAGTAAGAGTAATATTTAAGTTATTAAAAGAAAATCAAGTATTTAAAGCATCATAAACAAAAGAAATTATATTATGGTATACCAAAGTTATCAACAATGATAGCTTGTTAAAGTACGTACAAATTTAGAAGTAAAATTTATATAATTATTCTTTTAATTTACTTGACAATTCATAGTTGGTCTCCTTTTCTATACCACAAAATATTTCGTTAATAAATCCTTCAAATGAATATTTTTCTAAAATTTTATTATCTATTTCTTTATATTCACTTTTAAAAAATTCAATAGGAATCTTCTTTATATCATCAATTTTATCAACTATCCAAATATTTTCTGGAATGTAAAAATCATAATTTTTTATATCTTTATTTGTTGTTATCAGCTTAGTTCTATATCCTAAACATTCTAATGAACGTAAACTTAATCCATTTTGATTTTTAATGTTTTTTTCAAAAGTTACCCGTGCTTTTTTTATATTTCTTATATTTTCAGCATACGGAACTCTTTCATATGTTAAAATTTTAGAATTAGCTACTTTCATTCTTTTCTTTGAAAATAATCTTATATTTTCTTTCAAATTATTTTTTTTACAAAATTCGTATAATTCACATATATATTGGTATCTTTCTTTATCCCGATTTTCTCCTAAAAAATATACATCAATATCTTTTTGAATATTTTCTTCTTTTTCGATATAAAAACTTGGTCTCCATTTTATACTATTTTCTACTGCATCAATTTTTTCAAAAGTGTAAATATAATCATAACTATTTTTTAACTCTTTTATTTTTTCACTAGAAAATTTATCCCATAAAAATAATATAAACCTTATTTTAGAATTTTTTTCTTTTACTAATTTTATAAATTCTTCTGAATAATATATTCCACCTATCATAAGGACATAATCTATTTCTGAAAAATTTTTTAAAATTTCACTATAATATTTTAAATTTTGTTTTTCTAATAATGGTTCCATATACTTTTTTAAATATTTTTTTCTATTTAATTCTTTTAATATTTTCTCATAAAAACTTATATCTTTTTTTAATTTTTCACTACCATAAAAATATTTAGCTTCTGAAAAAATATTATTCAATTTTTCAATTAATATTTCTTTTTGATTTATCATAATTCTATCTAAAGATAATATAATTTTTTTATCATTCATTAATTTTGCCAACCTTTTTTATATTAATTTATTTCTATAATACCAATTTTTTCTTTTAATTTAGGATACTTTTTCGTTCCTATAAATTCTATCTCGCTTTTTTCTTTAAAATTTAATGCTGCTGTTGAAAAAATTGTAATCACTTTATCAAATTTTATATCTAATAATAATAATATTTCTATAGGAAATTCTTTACTTATTATATTAACTTTTATATCATCGAATTCAAAAATATAATTAGTTTCTTCTCTTGGATGTTCTTTAATAAAAATTTCTTTTATTTCTCTTTCTTTTAAAATTTTCTTATACATATTAATTTTCTCTTTCTCATCTATTATTTCATCTTCTGATAATGGTTGAGTTAATAAAAGAATTTTATTTTTACTATTTTCTAAATTTTTAATTTCATTTAAATTTATATTAAAAATTTCTAAAATTTTCTTTTGTTTTTCTTTTGATAATTTTTTCCATCTATTTTCTAGATTTATTAACTCTACTTTGGGTTTAATAATTTCAGGTATTGGTAAAATTCCTGTTAAAATAATTTTTTGTATTTTTTCTGAGATTCCTAAACTAGGATATATTTTTTTTACTCCATAAACAAAATTTTTTCTTAATTTTTTTGAAAAACTTAATTTTATCTTGCTCTTTGTTATCACTTTTTCTAAATCTTGAATATTATAATTCATTGTTCCATCTTCTACTAAGATAAAATTAGCCTCGTAATTATTAAAAAAATATTGTGCATATTTTCCTTTATCACAAATATAAAAATCTTTATTTTTTACTCTTTTAGAAAAAATTAATTTTATTATTCTAAAAAATATAGCTCCTAATATATAATCTATTATTCTTAAACTTCTTTTTTCTTTTATTACAATTTTATTTTTTATATTTTTTGCTATACTTTTTGAAAATTTACTTGAAAAAAAATAAAAATTTTCATCTAAATTATTTTCTAATAATAAACATATAAATAAACTATATAATGTGTTTATATAAAAAAACTTTTTTACTTTCTTTAATTTAAGCAAATCTATCTATCCCCACTTTTAAATTCTATACTACAACAAACAAAACTTACCATTAACCAAAATAGCATAGGATCCCATCCATGTCTCCAGATAGGCCAAGCCACTCCAAAAGTATAATAACTAATCAAGCCTCCCATCACTCCTAAACTATAAAGATATTCACTATTTTTTAATAATATATATGGTAATATTCCAAAGATAAAAATAAGTTGTACTACTAAAAAAAGTCCATTATCTGTTAAAGAATTGAAATACATATTATGTGCATCATCAAATCCCTCTTTAAATGCTTGTTTGTATACTCTCTGAACTTCTGTTTCTTCTGGCATATTATTTACATATTCTCTATATAATTTATCATCTTGTTTAGTTCCACTTCCCATAATAGGATGTTGTTTAAATCTCCAAATAGCATTTTTCCACATTTCTACTCTTATTCCATTGGACATATTATTTAAAGTTACTTTAGCATTAAAAGTATTACTTTTAAATCTAGTTGAATATGGTGTTTGTAAAAAACCAAATAATAAAAATCCTCCTAAGATACAACTAGTAATAATTACTTTTATATTTCTATTAAATAACAACATTCCCATTACTCCAACAACAAAAGCTAATAAAGCAGCTCTTGTTTGGGTAATAATTAATAAAAAAATAGTAAAAAATAAAATTATTCCATTTAAAAGTTTATACCTTAACTCTTTAAATTTTATTATATTCCCAAAACAAAAAGCTCCAACTACTGCAACTAAAACTGCAACATCCATTATTCCTTCAAAACTACCAAATCTATTACGTTTATTTTCTATAAAATAAAAATTTATTCCTCTAATTACTAAAGTTATATAACTTATTGTTAAAGATATAATAAAATTACGCAAAATTATTTTATTATTTTTTACTAAAGAGTATAAGTAAAATACAATTATGGCATACCTATTTATCTTTAAATATGCTCTTGCTGCTCTATAATTAAAATCAGCACAAAAATTCCAGATAGTCCCTCCCAATACAAGGAATATTAAAAAATTTCTTAATTTATTATTTCCACACTCTAATTTTTCTTTATAATAAAACACATCTATAATCAAACAGCCTATCATAACTCCTAAAAAAATTTTAGCTAAATCAAAATTTGAAAAAAAACTTAATCCAAATAAATATAAATTTATTTCCTTAAATTTAAAATATTTTTCTTTTATACTATCTTTCATATTTTCCACCCTTTTTTTCTAAGTTCTTTTTTCTTGGCTTTTATTTTTTTTACTAATTTTGTATTTTTAAAATTCTTTAATAAATATGCTAAATAAAACCATATATTTTTTTCTTTTAAATAATATTTATCTCTAACATTATAATTTAACTCTTTTACTAACAAATCATTTTCTAAAGTAAAAATATCATACCATCTTTTAAAACTTCCTATTTTTTCTTTTTTGCTTTGAGTATCTAAAATTCTTATTTTTTCTTTTTCTTTTATAAAGTTTGAAGTATTCAAATCCCCATGATATATTTTATTTTTATGAATTTTTTCTACTAATTCCATTATCTTGTCTATGTCTTCTATATTTGATATTTTTTCTCCTTCAACATATTCCATTAAAAGATAACTTTGCTTTATTGTTAGATTTTTCTTTACTAAAGCTGTAATAGGTTTTACTAACTCTTCTATTCCTAACTCAATAGCCTCAGTCGTATTTATTAAAGTACTTAATGCTTCACCTTTTTTAAATAAAGTTTGTACTTTTCTTTGTGGAATAATAACTTCTGAACGAAACTCTTTTAAAATATAATTTTTATTTTCTATTTCTATTTGTGCTACATAATTTCTTTTAGTATCTTTATAAACTCTTTTTATTTTATAGTTTTCATCTAAAATTATTTTTCCCAAAACTATAGCATTACTTTCTGTCTGTGAAAAAAATATTTTCCAATCTAAATATTTTTCCTCTTCTATTTTCAATTTAATCTCCTTAAATTTCATCTATTAATTTTTCATACTCTTTTAAAACATTTTCTTTTTTAAAATCTTCTCTTCTTTTTTTCATACTTAATATATATCTGTTTCTTAAATTTTTATCATTTAATACTTTTTCTATTTTCTCTGCCAATTCTTCACTCTCTCCAACATTAAATAAAATTCCACTCTTTCCATTTTCTAAGATTTCTGTTGGTCCTACAGGACAATTTGATGATATTACTAGTTTATCTAATATTGCAGCTTCTATTAATACAAGCCCAAAGCCCTCATATTTAGAACTATGAATAAAAAAATCTGCATTGTTTAACCATATATATGGATTTTTAAATCTTCCTAAAAGTTTAACTTCTTCAATTAAATCATATTCTCTTATCGTATTTTCTATCTCTTCTTTTGAAGGACCATCACCAACAATATATAATTTTTTATTAATTCCTTTTGATTTTAAAATTTTAAAAGCTTTTAATAAAGTTTTATAATCTTTTTGTACTGTATCTAATCTTGATATAGCAATGCAATAATCTTCTTTCAATAAGTTTCTATCTTTTTCATTTAATTCACTCAAATCATCTTTTAAATTTAAAACTCTTGAAAAATTAAAAGGATTATATATCCTTATTATTCTTTCTTTTAAATTTGGATAAATATCTGTTAATTCCTCTTTCATCTCGTCACAGATAGCGATTATTTTATTATATTTTTCTAACCTTTTTCCAAATCTTTTAATCTTACTTTCACTTTTTTTCAGATTAGGAATTGAATTATGTATCCATACCACTTTTTTATCTGCTTCTATATTTTCAATATATTTAGTTGCTCCAGCATCATAATCAATAAATACATCTATTTTCCCTAATTTTTTTATTAAATTTTTTAAGTTCTTACTTTTTATATATGTTTCTATATTCATATAAATATTATACATTAATTTATATAATATATTTTTTCTTCTTGATTTATAATAGTTAGTTTTCTCTATTAACTTTTGAGGTTTTAAAAAATAATATGGTATTTCTTTAGGAATATCCTTCTCAAAAATATTGTCCTCTCCACAATCATCATCAACAACTAATGTTAAATTATATTTTTTTTTATCTATATTTTGTAAAACCTCTATTAAAACTCTTTCTAAACCACCCATTCTAAGGCTACCACTTCTTATTATCACATTTTTTTTCATCATTTTAATTCCTCTAACGCTTTTTTAAAGCTTTCTACTGATATACTATTTATTCTTTCATCTGGATAATCTTCATCTTTTATACTTATATCTATTTTTTCTGAAGGTCCTATATTTTTTAACCAAGGTACTTCATGAGCAAAAGGAACAGAAGTATCTCTAAACAATCCAATTCCTTTTTTTCTAGTAACAAAGCATAAATTATATAATCCTGATTCAAATCCTACAAATAATTTTGATTTTGTTACTAATTCAAATGCTTCCATTAAGTTAGTTTTATCTACAAAATCTATTATTTTTTTATTTGGTAATAATTCTATTATTTTTTTAGCATATTCTTTTTGTAAATTTCCATTTCCTACTAAAATTATTTTTTCTTCTGGATAAATTTTAAATATCTCTTCTATATACTCTTTCATTTTTAAAGGACTACATACCCTATTTCTTGCTGTTGAACCAACTGCTATTACTATATCTTTATTATCAATAGGAAATTTGTCTCTTAAATCTGGCAATATATCATCTAATTTTAAATTATTATCTAATATATTTATGCCGATATCTTTTATCTTATCTAAAATTTTTTCATTAATATCTCTAAATAAAAATGATTCTGTATAATATCCATTATAACATTGCACCATTTGACTATTATCTCTAACACCAATTTTATCTTCTGCTACAATATTAGCAACAATACTATCATTTCCAAATTCAATATTTAAAAATTTTTTAGGACTGTATTTTTTATTTATTTCATACATCATTTTTAATCTTTTAAAAAAACTTTTTTCTGATTTCCTTGGAATTCCTATAACATTATATTCTAAAAATTCTCCTAAATTCTTATAATGATCTTTCATTAAAAAATATACATTCTCTTTGCCATACTTCTCTATAATTTTTTCTGCTACTCTACTCCTTACTAGAATATCTCCTATTCCATCCATAGATTTAACTAATATTTTTCCATTATTTTCAAATTTACAAAATTTAAAAATAAAATTAATTACTAAACTATTTATTCTATCTCTTATATACGACTTTTTTAATATCATTTTTTATCCCTCTTATATATTTTTTATTTTAAAAACTGCCTCTTCAAACTGTTCTTCAGATATACTATTTAAAGTTGGTGTTCCATATTTTTCTTTTTTCTCTAAAATATTGCTTTCTCCATTCCCTTTTAAAATAATAATATTTTCTGAAGGGTGTTCCCACATACTTTTATCTTTATACCAATGTAAACATATTATTTTCTTATTTAAAGCAAATGCTATATTATATAATCCAGAATCTGGTCCTATAAATAATTCTGAATCTTTTATTGCTTGCATTACATCTTGTAATTCTAATTTATCAACCATATTTTTTATAGATTTATTATTAAATTCTTCTTCTAATTTATTTGCTGTAACTTTTTGTTTTTTTCCACTTCCCAATAAATAAATATCTTTACCTTGAAATTCTTTTAATAATATCTCTATATACTTTTTATAATTTTCATAAGTTGGAGTTTTTTCATCTCCTGCTGATCCAACAGCTACTACAATTATATCTTTATATTTCGTTTGAGAAAAATATTTAGTAATATTTGGTTTAATATCATCTAAGTTAAACTTTCTATTTAAAATATTTTCTAATAAATAAATATGTTTTTCTAAAATATAATCTACTGATTTAGACATATCATATTTTTTACCAGAATAAATATATTCCATCTCTTCTGGTAAATATGAATGATTCATTACTGCTACTTTACCAAATCCTATTCTATTTAATTTTCTATACAATTTAATCTTATAAAAAATATTCCATTTTGTTTCATCTACAAAAATATTTTTGTATTCTTGTATCTCATATAAAACTTTCCATTTATTTTTACATAAAATATATGTATTATCTTTCCCATATTCATTAGATAAAATTTCAATAGTTTTGCTTTTAACAATATTGTCTCCTAAAGCATCCATAGTAACTATTAACAAGTTATTTGATTCTTTTTCTTTTTTTAACCTATAATCTAATAAAAATATTTTTATAAAAAAACTTTTTATTTTTCTTTTTAAATAAGATGTTTTTAATATTCTTAACTTTGCCATTTTCTCTCCCTAGTTATTGATTATCTTATCAATCTCTTCCAACTTAAATTTATTTATATCTGATTCTTCCCCTTTTTTCACATCTAAATCTCTAGAAAAAACTTGAACTGCACCACTATAATTTGGACTCCATAAATTTTTATTTTTCACTTCTATATTTAAATCTTCTCTATATACAGCTATCATTTTTTTCTTAAAAGCTGCTGCAATATGAACTATTGAAGTATCTGGTGTTATTACAAAATCTGCCTTTTTTATTAAAAAAGCTGTTTCCATAATACTATCCAATTTTGCAAAAAAAACATCTTCCGAATACTCTTTTATAATATTTTCTATCTCTTCTTCACGTTTCTTCTCTCCAATTAAAAATACTACTCTATTCTCTTTTTTTAAAATTATATCAATTATCCCTTTAATTTTTTCTCTATTAAAATCTCTATGTTTACTAGCTGCAAATGGATTTAATACAAAAATTTTCTTATCTCTAAAATTATTTAATAATACTTCAACATTTTGCTTTTCTTTCTCTGTAAAATGTAAATCGTAATCTAAATTAGGATTCTTTATTCCAATCTCTTCCAAAACTTTTTTATAAACTTCTACAATATGAAACTCTCCTTTAGGAAAACTATAACTTTTATCAAATAATTTCCAATCCTCTCTATTTAATCCCATATTATATCTAGCCTTACATAAATTAATTAACATCATTTGATTTACTCTTAACATTTCCGAAAAATCTATCAATAAATCATATTTTTCTTTGCTTATCTCATTAGCTAACTTTTTTATCTTTTTACTATTTTTTTCATAGTTATATATCTTATCTATATATGGATTATTCTTTATTATCTCCTTTGCTGCTCCTCTTGCTACAACTCCTATCTTCATACTTGGATACTGTTTCTTTATTTCTCTAAACATAACAGTATTAACTACCATATCTCCTATTTTACCATCATATCTTAAAAAGAGAATTGATTTTATACTATTTTTTTCAATAAAATTTCCAGCTACTATCTTTTCTTTTTTTTCTTTTCTATCCCAAATATATCTTCCTATTTTTAATCTTTTTTCTCTCATATAATCTTGAAAAATTCTGTTTAATTTTCGTATCATATTTACCCTCTTTTATTTTTATATTTTTTTGCTTTGTATTGAGCATATCTAGGTGATATTTTTCTAAAAAAATCCAATAAAGAAGTTTTATCAATAGCAGTTCTTCTTATGTCGTATAGATCATCTGTAAAAATTCCAGCTCCTGTATCTGTTGATACTGCAAAGTCATATCCTGCTTCTTTTACTAATTTTTTAGTTTCCTCTTTTCTATGTCCATAAGGATAAGCAAATACAGTTAATTTTTTATTTAATCTTTCCTCTGTTATCTCTTTATCCTCTCTTATCTCTCTTTCTGCTATCTCTTTTTCTGCTTTATGAAAATCTAAGTGTGTCAAAGTATGTCCACCAAATTCTACCAGTCCACTATCTTGCATTTCTAGTATTTCTTCTGTTGACATCAAATAAAATTTCTTTTCATTGTCACTTTCTATTGTCCATTTATTGTAATTTAAACCTGAAACTAAAAAAATTACTGCTTTCATACTATATTTTTTTAATAAAGGAAACAATATCTCATAGTTATCTTTATAGCCATCATCAACAGTTAAAATTATATATTTCTTAAAAAATCTATTTTGAAGTCCTATACTTTTTAACTCTTCAAATGTAATTGTTTCATAATTTAAAAATTTTAGTATTTTTAATTGTAGTTCAAAAGTTTTTTCAGTTACAAAAAGTTTTATTTTTCCTCCAGCTCTTTTATTCTTTACAAATTGATGATACATTAAAACAGGTATTTCATATCTTTTTATTTTTGCATAATGATCTTCAAAATCTAAAACACTTTCTATTTTTCCATATAGATATGGTACTTTTAAAATTTTTTCACAGAAATTTAAAACAGTTTTTTCTTCTTTGCTATAAATAATACTTCCTTTATTAAAAAAACAAAATATTATAGCTTGCATTAAATTTAAGTTTTTTAATAAATTTCTTTTTTGGTTAATTCTTTCTATATATTGCTTCTCTTTATCAATTAATACTATATTCATAACTCATCTATAAACCTTTCTATCTCTCCTTTTACAATATTTCTATCATAATTTTTAGCTCTTTCAAATCCTTTTATTTCATATTTTTTTCTTTCTTCATCATTTATTAAAAAATAATAAAGTTCCTTTTTTAAGTCTTCTTTATCATTTTTTATCAATTTACCATAAATAGAATTCTTATCTAATAATTCTCTTGTACCATTATTTCCAACTGCAATTACCATTTTTTGCAAAACCATTGCTTCTATTGAAGTTAATGATAATCCCTCATTTTTTGAAGTACTTACATATAACTTAGATTTTTTCATATACTTATATGGATTTTGTTTTTGTCCCAATAATAAAATATCTTCATTTAAAGCTAATTCATCTATTCTTTTCTTCAATTTTTCTTTTTCTTTTCCATCACCTATTATAATCAATTTATTTTTAATATTTTTTTCTTTCTTCAACTCTCCAAAAGCTTCAATCAATAGAATATGATTTTTATTCTCTGTTAATGAACCAACTGAGATTATATATTCTCCATACTCTTTTACTTCTTCATTTGATTTTTCTAATATTTTATCAAAATTCATAAAATTATTTATTTTTAGTATTTTAGGATCATTTAAATTCTTTTCATATCCTTTTTTCATAACATCATTTATAGTCACTATATAATTATATTTTTCTATATTTTTTCTTTTTTGTTTATTTTTAGGAAGAGTTCCCTCTCCAGCATGACTCCATCCAATTAAAGTTTTACTTTTTAATGGCAATTTATGCAAATTTCTTAATAAGCCCATATCATAATCTATAATTATATCACCAAAATTTAAATTTTTTTCAAATTCTTTTATTGCTACATTTTTCTTTTTCTTTAAGAGAATTGAATAATATAGCTTAGTAAAAATATTCTTTTTATTTTTTAATAAACTTATATCTTCCATTAACTTTTCTGAAGTTAGAAATTTATAATCAACCCATTTAGGAATTTCATCTATATAATCATTATTCTTTCCTTTATTCTCTTCTATTAAAAGCAGAACTTCATATTTTGTGGGATCTAAAATATTTAAAAACTCAATTAACATTTTTTCCTGTCCACCTATTGATATATTTCCATTATGAATAATCAATCTCTTTTTCAATACTTTCACCCTTTCTTAATGTTTTTTATTTAATTATATCAGATTATTTCTTCTTTTTCATCCTATTATATTAAAATAGACTTTTTTTATTTTTTATAGTATACTTTTTAAATATCAACTTTTCAAATCATCGTATGCAAAGGGGAAATAAATGAAGATAATAAGTGAACAAAAACGTTCTTTAGTCTATTTTAATGAAGAAGAAGATACATTTATAAAAATTTTTAAACCTAAATTTCTAAATAGATTAAAATATCTTTTTAGATTTAGAAAATATCCTGGTGATAATTTTTTCTACATCTCTAAAGAACTAAAAAAATTAGAAATAAAAACTGTAGAGATTCTTTCATATTCACATTATAAAGTAATTACTAAAAATATTCATGGAACTCCATTAAATATTTACCTAGAAAAAAATAGAGATAACAATGAAATTATACAAAAATACATTTATTTGGTAACTAAACTTTTAAAAAATAATATTTATAGTGGAGATTTATCTTTTGATAATTTTTTTGTAAAAAACAATGAAATTATAGTTATTGATTTAGAAGATTACAGAAAAGTCAAATTTTTTAAAAGAGATAGAAAAGAAGCTATTAAGAGACTTCATGGAAAAATCAATGAAGAGATTATAGAAAAAATAAAAAATAATTTAAAAATTTTAGCCTAGTATTTTCACTCTATATTTGCTAAACTATCTATATAACCTATTTTAAGGAGGAATTTTAATGAAAAAAGTTAAATTTATATATAACCCTTTTTCAGGAGAAAACCTTATTTTAAACAATTTGGATACAATAATAAGACTATATCAAGAAAAAAATCTACAGATTATCCCTTTTAGAATCAGCCTTGATATTCCCTTAGAAAGAACTTTTATAGATATAGATGAAACATATGATCATATTCTTGCAGCTGGTGGAGATGGAACAATTAACCAAGTTGTAAATCTGATGAAAAGCAATAATTTAGATCTTCCTCTTGCTGTGCTTCCAGTGGGAACTGCCAATGATTTTGCAAAGTTAATTGGTGCTACTTCAGATATAGAAGAAAATTGTAAAAAAATATTAAATAGCACTCCTAAAGCCGTTGATTTAGGTTTGGTAAATGATAAATATTTTATAAATGTATTTAGCTATGGTTTATTTACTGATGTGTCTCAAAAAACACCTACCCATTTAAAAAATATCTTTGGTAAATTAGCTTACTATTACAGTGGAATAAAGGAACTGCCAACTTTTAAAAGTGTTAATATAGAGGTTGAGTCTAAAGAGATGAACTATTCTGGAGAAGCTCTTATATTCTTTGTTTTCAATGGAAAAACAGCTGGAAATATCAATATAGCTTACAATAGTGAAATAACTGATGGACTGCTAGATGTAATTATTGTAAAGCCAGGATCAGTTGTTTCAACTATCTCATCACTACTAAAATTCTTTAAAGGTGAGCATTTAGAGGAAAGTACAAATTTGATACACTTTAAAACTGCTAATTTAAAAGTTAATTGTAAAGATTTTAACAGCAATAATATTACAACAGATATTGATGGAGAACCTGGTCCAGAGTTTCCTTTGACAATTACTTGCCTTACTAATAGCCTAAATTTAATTTTTTAATAAAAAATTTTCTCAAGTGAAGGGTAATCTCTTCACTTTTTTATTTTCCCTTTTCTAATATTTTTTTATTATATTTTTTATATATTTTTTATATATTAAAATATATTTTTATTTTGTTTTAAAATGATATTTTATGTTTTTTTATACTTTTGTTCGTTTTTTATAATCAATCGAACTAAAATAATATGTTTTTTACGAAAAAAATCTATTTTTAGTTTTTAAATCTCTTTTTTGAAAAGCTTATTACGATAGATAATATATATTTTTTTTATTATTAATATTGTTTTAGTAAATTATTTCTCCTATTGACTATTTAAAAATATAGAGTATCATTAATATTAATAGGGTATCATGACAAAAGGATCATAGGAGGTTCAAAAATGGAAATGAAAGTAGGTATGGCTGAAACACTTGCTATATCAGTAGTATTACTAATGTTAGGAAGATGGATTAAAAGTAAATCCCCAGTTTTACAAAAATTCTTTATTCCTGCACCAGTAGTAAGTGGATTAATTTTTTCTATCTTTATTCTTATAGGACGTCAAACAGGAGCTTTCTCAATTGCTTTTGACTTAACTCTTCAAAATTTCTTGATGATTGCATTCTTTACAACTGTTGGATTTATGGCAAGTCTTAAACTTCTTGCTCAAGGGGGAGTTGGAGTTGCAATATTCTTAGCTGTTGCTACTGTATTAGTTATTTGTCAAGATATAATCGGAGTTGGATTAGCACAAGTTATGGGACAACATCCTCTATTTGGACTTGTAGTTGGATCTGTACCTCTTACTGGAGGACATGGAACTGCTGGGGCATTTGGTAAAACTATAGTTGACTTAGGTGTTCCTGGTGCTGACACAGCTGGTATTGCTGCTGCTACATTTGGACTAGTTATGGGATGTTTAATTGGTGGACCAGTTGCTAGAAGACTTATGATAAAACACAATTTAAAATGTGAAGAAAATGATGTTGAAACTAAAGAACTTAACAAAGAAGATTCAGCTATTTCTGAAGATAAAATATTATATGCTGTAGTAGCTATATCTGTTGCTATGGGAATTGGAGCTTACATTCCTCCATTTGTTAAGGCACATACTCAATGGTTAATGAAAGGTGGATTATCTCTTCCTGCATATATTGGACCAATGTTAGTTGCTGCACTTATGAGAAATATTTGTGACTCAATGAAAAAACCTCTTCCAATGAAAGAGATTGATGTTGTTGGTAATATTTCACTTTCTATATTCTTATCAATGGCACTTATGACAATGAAACTTTGGGAACTTACAGCACTTGCTATTCCTATGATCGTTATACTTGCTATTCAAACAGTATTTGTAATGCTTTATACATACTTTGTAACATACAATGTTATGAGACTTCCATTCATTGCTACAAAATATGACGCTGCTGTTATGGCTGCTGGACACTGTGGATTTGGATTAGGAGCTACTCCTACTGCAATTGCAAACATGGAAGCATTTACTTCTGTAAATGGATTCTCAACAAAAGCATTCTTTATAGTACCTCTAGTTGGAGCACTATTTATTGACTTTACAAATGCTGCTGTAATTACAATATTTATTAATATGTTCTCTTAATATTAAAAATAGCTACATAAATTAAATACTTGATTTGGGGGGAATTAAATTATGAACAATAATTTTAACATTGGAGTATTTGATTCTGGTGTTGGGGGAACAACTGTTTTAAAGGAAATCATCAATGCTTTACCTAATGAAAATATTCTTTACTATGGAGATAATGGAAATGCTCCATATGGAGAAAGAACATTAGAAGATATACAAAGATTATGTCTAAAAATTATGGAATTTTTTAAAGTTAATAATTGTAAAGCTGTGGTTATAGCTTGTAATACAGCTACTGCTGCTTCATTAGAGATAATCAATGAAAGATACAATATTCCTGTTATAGGAGTTATTAATCCAGGAGCTAAATCAGCTATTAAAGCAAGTAAAAGTAGAAATATTGGGGTTCTATCTACTCCATTTACTGCTAAATCAAATGCTTATGCTAATGCTATTAAAAAACTAGATGATAGTATTACAGTGTATCAAGAGGGTTGCTCTGAATTATGTCCTATGATAGAAAATTCTTGGGAAACATATGAAAATAGAGAAGAGATTCTAAAAAATCATATTTCAACTTTCCCTGAAACTGTGGATACTGTAGTATTAGGATGTACTCATTATCCTATTATTAGAGAAGATATAGCTAAGCTATTTACTAAAACAATTGTAGATCCAGCAAAAGAAACTGCTATTGAGTTACAAAAAACTTTAGAAAAGCTTAATCTTCTTAATTCATCAACTGAAAAAGGAAAGATTGATTTCTTTGTAAGTGGTGAGATTGAAAAGTTTAAAAAAGTTGCTGAAAAATTTTTAGGGTTTAAAATAGATAATATTTATCAAGTTGACAAGTAATGTTTAAAGAGCCGAGTAACTACTCAGCTATATAGTTACAAAAAATAAAAAATCAGCTAAAATTTAGGAGAATTTGCTTGATGCGGATTCTCCTTTTTAACTGATTACTGGAAGCATT
>OGXE01001593.1_pt1 | contig 19118 bp, 10 predicted proteins | sample 1576181 | NCBI WGS metagenome assembly OGXE01 (sample SAMEA3541478, study PRJEB24748) | human gut metagenome | biome: human gut; feature: human-associated habitat; material: faeces | place: China | collected 2012 | reverse complement strand
AGGTTCACCCAGCCGCTGGCCATCGCACCGCTGCCGTGCAGGTAGTACCAGGTGTCGCCGTCCTTGAGCCAGCCGGTCGCCATGGCCCCGGTGTCGGGATCCAGGTAGTACCAGGTGCCACCCACGGCGGTCCAGCCGGTCGCCATCGCGCCGGACGAATTAAACCAGTACAGGGAGCCGTTGCACTCGTGAAGGCCGGTAGCCATGGCACCGCCCACGTCGGGCTCGAGCCAGTACCACGTGCCACTCTGAAACAACCATCCGGTATACGCCTTGCCGTTGGAGACTGCATAATACCAGGTGCTGTCAATTAGTTGCCAATGATAAAGGGAGACATCAACATACGCGTAGTTCATATCAACGTTGCCGTTGATTCCAGGGACTTTTCCGTTGCTCTTATACTGCCAAAAACTGTAATTGCCGGTATAGTCACATTGCGAGTTATATTGAGCAATCCAATGATCCCAAGAGCTACTCTTAAATACAGAGTCAGTCAAAATGTTGTTAAACCAATTTAAATTTGCATAAATACCAGGCTCATATCCTGCGGCAGAAATCCTATTACAAAAAACCTGCGCCCTCAATGCAATTCCGGTTTGACGTCCATTTGCAATTATCGAGTTATCCTCAAGATCGTAATACACCGGCAATCTTGGATTATGCCCAGAAAGGCAATTGATCACCATTGATGCCTCATCGGCTGCCTGTTGATTATCAAAAGCATATGAATAGACATAGACGCCGTAGGGAATTCCGAGTCGCTCGCACTCAGAAATATTTCGATTAAATTGATAGTCAACTCGACCGCCGAAAGACGGAGCGCCAAACCCAACGCGCAGAATAGCGAAATCGATGCCAGAAGCTTTAACTGCGTCCCAATCAATACGCCCTTGGTGCTCGCTGACGTCAATGCCCTGAGCTGTAACCCCATCGGGAAGAGCGTCCATAGACAATAAGGCTATTCCGTCTTCTTCGGAAGAAGCATCATCTGAAACTAATTGTCCACCCTCATAACGCCAAGAATTCTCAACCAGAGTCTGAGCAGCCTCTGCATCCGCAGGGCATACAAACATAGAAACGGGCGCAAAGAGCATCAGCACCAACAATGCCGAAAACAACTTAAGATGTTTGTTCATGTAAACCTCGTCATTCGCTCTTGATTGCGTCTAGCTTACAGCATAGCTATGAAAGATTCCCGAACATCTAACAGGACAAGATGCCATCTAGGACAATAAATAGTTGGGCGCAATGCTGCAAAGAAAAGAAGAACTTACCGGCAGGGTTGAACCCGCAGGCTCATTGCCCCCTCCTCTTGCCCCCAAGAATACCGACTTCAAATAAACTTTCAAACCAGATGTCAAAAAGGTAGGGGGCCCAGAGAGTCCCCTACAACTCGGAATTCTAACGAATCAGTATTACTTTCGATGGGCCCAAAGCGGTCAAACCGGAGATGCGATTTCCATAACCATCACTATGCCAGAACAAATTTTCGCTCGGCGAATTGCCCCAGAAAAAGCCAATGTGGCTATCGTCCGCATATGGGTTGTAAGGATTGAAGAACACAATGTCCCCCTTACGAGCCAAACCACTACGTAACAACTCATCAATAGAGTTGAAATAAGTCACGTTCGCACACGTATCGATAGCGTAGCCGTACCAACGATAAGCGTTTACGCAGCCGCCCCTTCCGGGACCTCCACTCCAAGGGGAATGGCTCTGCTCGGCGGCAATGGGAGCTAAATTCCCGCCCGCCTTCATATATGCATGCGATACAAATCCACCACAATTCATGCCCGTATAACCGTCCCAACGCGGATCACCCTTTGGGTACATGCACGTTTCCTGGCTGAGATGCGTGTCGTAGCGTGTTCCACGGTAATAGCCGTCGTTTTCGTGGCTCATAAGCCAATTGACCAAGCTGGACCTATTGACCCCCAAAACAGAACCAGACGTATTCAACCATGCACCACTTGCATTGAAGTAATAGTCAACGCCATCGATTTTCAGCCACCCGTTAGCAAACATGGCACCCGAAGGCTGGAGCCAGTACCACGTACCGCCGTCATTAAGCCATCCAGTTTTCATCTTGAATGTGGAAGGGTCCATCCAATACCACGCACCGTTGACATATTGCCAACCAGACTTAAGGACACCATTGGAAGATGCGTAGTACCAAGTATTGCCACTTTCGTCAGAAGCGTCTTTCGACATAATCCAACCAGACGCCACGTTAACGACACCATTCGCATCCGCATAGAAAACCGCATCTCCAATATGAATCACACCTGGCAATGAAGACGAGTCAGTACGATCAGCGACTACAGGAGATCCATCAGATGAAGTAGGCAACGGCTCGCTCAGTGCTCCAGACGAATTCGCCCATGCCATACCATCGTTCAAGTTGATCCAGCACGAAGATGCCATTGCACCGGAATCATAAGAAAAATAGCGCTTGCTTCCTACCGCAAATTCACCAGTACGCATTGCGCCGGATACATCATCAAGGTAATACCAGGCGCTTCCGGACTTTATCCATCGCCCTCGTTGAATAGCTCCGTTTGATGCGGCGTAATACCAAGTACCATCAGCAAGTGCCCAGCCTGTTGCCATGGCACCTGAGCTCGTAAGGAAATAGGTGGACGAGCCCACTTGCACAAAGCCCGTGAGCATAATATGGCTTCCTGGATCCAGGTAATACCAAGAATTCCCTAGAAGTAACCAACCTCCATGCAGTAAGCCGTTGGAGTCAGCGTAATACCAGTTGTTGTCAATAAGTGCCCACTGGGAGGATAGCATGGCCCCTGAACTGTTAAAGATATAAGAGGTGCCATTGCATTCATTCAGCCCGGTGGCCATAGAACCGTCTGCAGGATCAAGCCAGTACCAACGACCCCCATCCGAGAGCCAGCCCTTTACCAGAGCGCCAGAGCCGGAAAAATAATGCCAGACAGAAGCATCAAGATGCCATCCGATAAGCATTGCACCAGAAGAAGAGAATCCATACGTGGCTCCCCCAATCTGCAGCATCGCATCGTGGACCATCTTGCCCTCATCATCCAGCCAATACCAGTTGCTGCCGTCTGAAAGCCAGCCTTTTACCATGGCGCCAGAACCGGAGAAATAACGCCAAGCAGAAGTGGAGCCCGTAGAATCTAGGTACCAGCCGACACGCATTGCGCCCGAAGAGGAGAAGGCATACGTCGCACCCCCGACTTGAACCAACCCATCCTGAGCCATTCGACCTTCGTCGTCGAACCAGTACCAGCTACCGTCTATATGTCTCCAAGAAGAAACAGCGATTGTTCCGTCGGACAAGCCCCAACGCCAAAAACCAGCCCCTTCTTCGGGTGATATCCACCCCTGATGCCAAATAATTTGATTCGAAACCTCGGAAGGGGTCTCATTATCCACCTGAGAGTTCTGCTCGACAGCGAAGGTCGATTCGCGCTGAGCATCAACGCCTGACTCGACAGAAGCAATAGCAACGTTAGATGCGGGACCTTCGTCAGTGTTATTCGAATCAAGGGCGTATAACATCGAGGGCGAACCCAAAAGGAGCCCCAAAGAAACAAGGCCCGAAAAGACCAGCACCCCGAATGACCATTTCTTCATAGCAGCACAGTATCCAATCACGCAGTGGCCCCGTCACCTCAGGGCAACGGGGCCTCAATCAAAACTAGCTCAGTAATGTACTAGCCAATTTGCTGGCAGTTTTTGCACTCTCGTGAAGCGCCACGCCTCTGGGCCTCCTGGATAGAGATCTGCGAATAGCCCTTTGCGTCCTTGCCAACGGTACGGCACTTATGCGTATGGTAAACATGGCTACCGCTCTTATACCAAACTAAACCATAGCCCGGAATCCACTTGCCGTCCTCGCCGACATAGTAGGAGCCAACCCAGGCATTCGTAGCCATGGCACCGGAAGACTGGAGGTAGTAGTCGCCGACCCAGGCGTCGTGGGCCATAGCGCCGGAACCGCTAAAGTAGTACCAGGCGCCGCCGACCTGACGCCAGCCGGTAACCATCGCGCCGGAATCGTCGAACCAGTACCAAACTCCACCAACGTTAGCCCAAGAGTTAGAGGCCATAGCGCCCGAACCTCCGAGCCAATACCACGTGCCGCCATTGCTGAGCCAGCCGGTTGCCATGGCGCCCGAACCGCTCGCATAGTACCAAGAGCCGCCTGCCAAGAACCAGCCAGTGGCCATTGCACCGGAGTCGCCGAACCAGTACCAGGAGCCGCCGAGGCTGCGCCAGCTGTTAGCGACCATGGCGCCCGAACCGTCGAGGTAGTACCACGTACCGCCGATGTTGAGCCAGCCAGTGGCCATCGCACCGGAAGCGTTGGCGTAGTACCACGTCCCCGAAACGTTGATCCAGCCGGTCAGCATGACACCATACTCGTCGAAATAATACCAAGTTCCACCGATATTATGCCAACCGGTCAGCAGTTCGCCACTGGAGGTCGCATAGAACCACTTTCCATAGATGGAGTCATAGAGCCAGCCGCTATGCTGCATGCGGCCATCGGCGTTGGCACCAGGGGTGTTCAGGAAGTAGTTCTTGCCGTCAATCTGAACTCGGCCGTATGCCATATCATGGCTTTCGGGGTAGAAGTAATACTTGTCCCCACCGATAGACTGCCAGCCCGACACCGCGATCCCGTCAGCGCCAAAATAGTACCAGACAGCTTCGTATTCGTTATGCCACTGGTTCGTGACCATGGCGCCAGTTTCGGGATCGAAATAGCGAAGGTTGCCGTCCTCGCACCGAACGAGTCCAGTCTTCGGACGACCGTCGGAACACCATTCCGTAATCGGTCCACCGCCTCCGCCACCAGAGAATGACGCAGATGGTAATCCTTATAAATACCAAATGCAGACAGCGGCAAATGCAACAACTCCCAGCACTGTTAGTCCGCGCCATCTTTCTCGAAGGTTTTTCATACGACATCCTTTCTCCGAGATTTAAGGCTCTCTTAAGTTATTTTTAAACTATCAATTCAGTATTTCAACGGGAAATCGATAAAAGGTGTCTTTGTGACTGCAATTTAAATATGAGTCGCCGAACCCCAACCGTTACGCCAAATAGCTTCTAAGGCAAACTGAGCGCATGAGCGAACCGATTTAATACAACCACCTGTAAAAATCTTGAGGCACGTTTTCGATATGACAAGAGCTGCTTGAACGAGGAGTACTTGAACCCCACCGCCCTTGCAGCTCTTGAGGATACTTTGCCGGAACTTGGCATTACTTCGCACTAAAACGAGAAGTACTCACTGTCGGAGGACAAGTTCGGCCCCAACCATGAATCGCCCGTCAAGAAGAACTCAGGCCAGCGTTGCATGAACAGTGCCTGTTCGCGCTTCCAGCGGCGCAACTTTTCCTCGTTGGCCTCTTCCCTGCCGCGCGAGGTGAACTCGTAGTGATACAGCTCGGCATAGGGCGTATAGATGGTGCGGTAGCCCGCCTCCCATACGCGCAGGCAAAAGTCTGCGTCGTTAAAGCCAACGGCGAATTCCTCGTTGTAGCCTCCGACCTGCTCAAATACGTCGCGTCGCACCATCTGACAGGCACCCGTCACGGCGCTAAAGTTGCCCGGGCGCACAGCACGAGCAAGATAGCCCTCGCGCTTTGCCGAGAAGTCTTGGTTGGCATGGGCAAGTGCGCCGCGCACACCGACCAAAATGCCAGCGTGCTGCACCAGATGGTCGGCAAAATAGAGCTTGGCGCCCACCACGCCCGCATCGGGACGCTGCAGATACCCCATCATCTCTTCGATAAAATCGGAGCTTATGACCTCGGTATCGTTGTTGAGCAGCAACAGGTAGTCGCCCCTGGCGTGCTCCACACCAAAATTGACGATCTGAGAGTAATTGAACTCGCCCGGCCAGTACACAACGCGCGCGGTGCCCTTACCTTCGGATGCTGCAGCCACGCGCTCCGGCAGGGTTTCGTAATACGCAAACGTCTCCGGGGCTTCGCTGTTGTTCTCCACCAAGACGATCTCGTAGTTGGTATACGTGGCCTTCTGAGCGATCGACGCCACACAGGCATCGAGCGTCTCAACGTGATCCTTGGTGGGAATCACGATGCTCACCAGCGGCGCAGGCTCCGGCAGCGCATAGCGCATGCGGTAGACAAACGGCGTCTCGGTCTCCTCGACCGTTCCGCAAATGCCCAGTGCGTTAAAGTGGCGCTGAAGCGCAAGGCGCCCGGCTTCAATAGCATACGGCTTGCTATCGGCAGAACCATCGGCGGTCGATCCCGGATGAACGCGCCAGTGATACAGCACGTGCGCAACATGCTCAAACCGCGCGCCCGCCGCAAGGCAGCGAAGCGTAAGGTCGTAGTCCTGGGCACCCGCAACATCTTCTGGGGACGTGCCAATGTAATCGATGAGCGCCTTCTCCACCATCAGGAAATGCGTCACACAGTTATGACTATAGAGCAGATCGGCGTTGAGCTTGGTCTTAAAGACCGGCTGACCCCACTCCCCCGTTTTCTGAAACACGTCCTCGTCGCAGAACAGGACCTGGGGGCGCTCGCCCTCGGCCGCCTTGTTCAGCGCAGAAACATAGTGGAATAATGCGTCCGGTTCCAGGATGTCATCGTGGTCCAAGAACGCGATGTAGTCGCCTGTCGCTTGCTCGATACCTGCGTTGGTGTTGAGCACAATGCCGCCGTTGCCGGAAAGCTCGATGCGGCGAACGCGCTCGTCGTTGGCGTCTGCCGCAAGAGTGGCCACCGCGTCCCATTCGGGCGAGGCATCCATGAGCAGCAATTCCCAGTTGTCATAGCTCTGGGCTAGCACCGAGTCCAGCAGCTCGCGCAGGTAGACCCGATCAGTCTTGTAGCACGGCACCACAATGCTCACGAGCGGCCTATAGGCAAAGGCCGCCGAAGCGACACGCTGGCACACCAAATCGCCCGGCTTTGCGCGATGCTGTTCAAACCAACGTCGATAAGCTGCATCGTCTGCACGCGCGTCCTTCATGCGGTTCCAGCTGTCGTCGACCATGCCGTTGTACAGGCGACCATCCATGGCGCAAAACCCGCTCTGGATTAGGCCCGTGGGATCAGCCGCAATCGCGACAAAATCCCGTATATCCTGAGGCATCTCTACGCTCAGATACGTTTTATTGACGCGGCATCCGTTCTGCTGCGGCACGTCAACCTGCGATTCAAAAACATGCACGGTAACATCGATGGCGTTCATATGTGTATCGAAGATCTGGAACTCAGGGGTGCACTGGGGGTCTCCCGCCCAGGTAACCTCATAGCGCCACACCGCGCCGGCGTCTGCCGGCAAATAGCGAATGGCATCGATCTCGTAGCGACCGCAGCATTCGCCACGCTGCGCATCGCGGATAAGCGCGCACAGCGCAGGCTTTGCTTTGTAGTTAACCTTGGATTCCAGCTTGGCCACGCGGCTATCGGGGCGAATGGAGCCAAGCTTTTGGCCATCGGACGCAAATGCGACGTCAATCGTAGAGCCGTCCAAAAAGGGAAGCACCAAGACGGCGAGCTCGCGCTCGTAATCGGAAACGGAAGGGCAAAGCGCCAGCACACGGCCATGATCGACCGGGAGCACCAGCGACGGCACACAAGAACCGCTCGTCGTCGCATGGGCAAACGCTTGAGAACCCTCCCGTTCAATAAGCGCGGCGACATCCTGACCGGCAAAACGAAGCAGCACAAACAGACGGCCCTGACTGCGGCAAAGTGCCAAACGCTTGATACTCATCTACACTTCTCGCTTTCCCAGGGCGTTCGCTGCCATACGTTTGCAGGCACCCAGGCGTCCAAACCTCAAGACGTCGTAATCGAACATGAGCTTTTTGCACTCACGGGCATTGGGGACCTTGCTGGTAAGCGCCGCACGCACCATAGCGGCAACAGAAGGAGCGCATTGTGCGAGCGCAGCATCGCTGCCCACGGCAGAACCGGCAAGCGCCGCGGCAACGGCGGCAAACACCTTGCCGCAGTCCGAACCCAGCAACCTGAGCGCATCGTACAGCACCAGATCGCATAGGAAGTACGCCAGGTCATCGGCATACTGGACATCGAGACCGTCGCGTTGCCAGTCAGCCAGCACCGCGGAGTAAATCTTCACGTGCTCCAGCAGTCGCGTCTCGTCGTCATAGCGCATGGTGTCCATAAGCGAGCCCTTGCGCGCCACGCGGTAGTCATACAGCTTGTTCGAGATAAGCGCGGTCTTACGCGAACGACCGTACACGGCAAAATCGAAGACCTGGTCCTCGCCATACTTAACGGTTTCGTCAAACACGATCCCGTTGCCCAGCAAAAACTCACGCTTGCAGGCGGTGCGCCATGCAAAGGGGCGAGACGCTTCCTTAAACAGCAGGTCAGAGCTATAGCCTTCAAACGACACATCGCGCGGGCTCAGCACATAGTTAAGCCACGGATACCCCGCCTCCAGCGGATACGGATTCGCGCCAAAGGTCAACACGTCGCAATCCTCGCGTTCAAAGGCATCGACGATCACGCGGCATGCATCGGGCGTAAAGCGGTCGTCGGAATCCAAAAAAGCAACAATAGGCGCCGTGGACGCAGCGATACCCGCATTGCGGGCGCTCGACAGGCCGCCGTTGGGCTTATCGACCAGCGTAAAGCGCGCGTCCTTTTCGCAATAGGCAGCCGCAATATCGCGCGAACCGTCCGGCGAGCCATCGTTGACCAGCACGCCTTCCCAATCGGGCATGTCCTGCGCAAGCAGGGAGTCCAGGCACCAGGCCAGGCACTCCTCCACGTTATAGATAGGAACGACAACGGAAATCTTGGGGGTAGCCATAGTCAAGTGCTCCTACTGTGCGACCGGAACGTCATCGGGGTGCGGGTTGTCGCCGTAGGCGCGCTGATACGTCAGCACGCGCCAGACCAGCGGCAGGCCGCCGATCTTAAAGTAGTGTTTAAACGTATTGAGCTTGCCCGGCTTCTTAAAGTCAAAGCGCGAATCGATATAGGCGCGGGGCGACTTGACCATCAGTCGCAAGTCGGTCTCGCCACGCGGGTCGAACAGCGACAGATCAAAGCGACCGGCATCCCAATCGGCCTTGAGCTCGGGAGATGCCTTCTCCCAAAACTGCTCGCGCAATTCATCGACCAGGCGCTCATCATTCCAACGGTACGTATCGACCTTCATGCGCATTAAAATACCCTGAAGCTGAGCCTTAAGCTCGGGGCGTTCATCCAAAAAGAGCTGCATCTCGGTATATTCGTCGCACACGCAAAACACCTTGTTAGGAGAATTAACGGAGCTCTTCTCGTTATCTTGGCGATAGCACAAAATGGGGTCCGCGATAAACGCAGCACGCTCGGCGCATGCCCAGACCTTAAAGTTAAAACCCGCATCCTGATACGAAGCACCTGGCGTGGGAAGAAACCGAATCTGATTGTCGTTGAGGAACTCGCGCCGGTAGATAGCCGACCAAATGGAAGGTTTGCGGTAGAAGATGCCCGGGCGATCGACGGGGCGATACGCGGCGCCCGTCATATGCTCGTCGATGATCCCAAACAGCTCACGCCGCTCGCTGGGCGTGGACCAATACAGGTAAAAGTCGCCCTTTACCACATCGGCATGCTCGGCATCGGCCTTGGCGACCAGCTTTTGGAGCGAATCCTCAAACATAAAGTCGTCGGACTCAAGGATGCCCACGTACTCGCCGCGCGCCATCTCCAGGCCGCGGTTCATCGAGTCGCCGTAGCCGCTGTTGGCCTTGTCGATCATCTTTACACGGGGGTCGCGCTCCATGTACTCGCGGATGATATCTGGCGAGCTATCGGTGGAGCCGTCGTTGATGCAGATGATCTCGATGTCCTTGAGCGTCTGCGCCACGGCGGAATCGAGGCACTCACGCAGGTAGCGCTCAACATTGCAGATGGGAACAAGAAGCGAAACTTTAGGGGTATCAGAGTTCTGCAAGAGAACCTCCTGTTGAATAGCGTGTAACAGGGTTATTTTAGCAGCCGAGTTGCGGCGGGCGGCAGCGCTTGGAATTAGATAAAACGCTCCAGGCAGGCTTTGAGACCGCGAGTCGAAAGATAGAACAGCGCGGCATCTGTCATCGAAACGCCCGAGGTCGCCGCAACGAGCTTGTGGGCAACACGGCGAACGGCGCCCTTAGCAGGCATATCCGCCCACTCCGTTCCCAAAAACGTCGTGAGGTCCATGTTGACGCGAGCCGCCACGCGATGGAAGTCATCGGCATCCAAGCGCGCCAGGTCGAACACAATGAGGTCCAGGAACCAGGTGATCAGCTCGCCGGGGCACAGGTCCAAAAGACCGTAGGCCGCCCAGCCCTCCAAGACCTCCTCGAGCATTCTCATGTGGGCGTCAAGCTTTTTGGCGCGAGCCTCGGCACTGTTGAACTCGTGCGTCGCCGATTCGCTCTCCATCACGTAGTGGTAGAACTTGTCCGGCATGACGACGGTCTTGCGGGCAAGCGCATAAGCCGCAAATTGGAAGACGACGTCCTCGCCCAAAGCCAAACCGGGGGCGAAGCGAATGCCTTCGCGATTGAGCAGCTCGCGCGAAAAAGCCACGCGGCAGGCATAGGGCTGCGCATTCGAATGGAACAGAAGTTGGGGATCACGGGCGTCGAAGGTACCGGCTTTGGGGCTCATGAGTTGATGGACGCGTTTGGGGGCAGCATCGGCTGGTTCACAGACGCCGCCAAAAACGGCGGCCTCGGCATCTGCAGACTCCATGGCATGCAGTACGCGCTCGACCGTCTGGGCATCGATATAATCGTCGGCGTCCACAAAAAAGACGGTCTCGCCCTCGGCGGCATCGATACCGGCATTTCGAGCACACGAGACACCCGCATTTTCCTGGTCAATCACCAGTACGCGATCGTCGGCCTGCGCGACCTGGCGCAACACGTTCAACGAATCATCAGTCGAACCGTCGTTGACGCAGACAACCTGAATCGAGCGTTCGGACTGAGCCAACAGCGAATCGAGGCATCGCTGAATGGAGCGCGCAGAGTTGTAAACGGGGACGACAATGGTCGCTTTGGGGGTCAAAGTCTCTCCCATGTCGACCTACCCCCTCAGCGATTCGATGAGGAAGGCAGCAACCACGCCTGGGCCTCCAACCGAGGCGTAATACTTAGCACGCCCCAAGGCACCATCCGTCGCAAAACTCGGATGCTCGTCAACCCAGCCCTCAGGATCTTTGAGGATGGCAGCGAGATTTGCGCGCTTCCACGGCTTGAGGTCGTCAAGCGAAAACTCCCCCGCGTCCAAGGCCGCTTGGAACTCCTTGGCCATCTGAACCAGGAACTCCTTATAGAACTTAGGCGCCAAGCGCACGTAGTTCCACATATACGAATCGTACTTAATGAGTTGGTTGAACTTGAGCATGCGCGCGACGTCATCACTTGCGTGGTCGCGGGCATAATCCTCTCGAATCCAACGCTCAATCTCGGCATACTCGGTATTGACGCAAAAGACCTTAGCCGAAGAATTGACCGAGGAATTCTCGTTGTCCTGGCGATACGACAACACGGCATCATGCAGGTAAATAGCCTTTTCGGCACACGCGATCACCTTAAAGGCAAATGACGTGTCCTGAAAGGATGCCCCCGGAGTCGACAGGAACTTGATACCGTTGCGCTCAAGAAAATCACGACGGTACACGGCCGACCAAATCGACGGTTTTTGCTTAAAGAACTGCGTCGTATTGCTGGGATGCACCGGTTTGCCACAATCCCTTGCCTTAAACATCTCGTGCAGCGAACGACGCTCCTCGGGCTTAGACCAGTAGAAATCAAAGTTCGCCTTCGCAAAGTCGGCATTATTGCTATCGGCGGCCGAGACAAGCTTTTCGAGTGCGTCGGGCGCCATAAAGTCATCGGACTCCAAGATGCCAACGTACTTGCCACGCGCCATCTCCAGACCGTGGTTCATCGAGTCGCCGTAGCCGCTGTTGGCCTTGTCGATCATCTTGACGCGCCCATCGCGCTCCATATACTCGCGGATAATCGCCGGCGAGTTGTCGGTCGACCCGTCGTTAATGCAGATGATCTCAATATCCTTGAGCGTCTGCGCCAGGGCGGAATCGAGACACTCGCGCAGGTAGCGCTGAACATTGTAAATGGGAATAAGCAGCGACAGAACAGGGCTGCCAGAGGCGTTAGTAGACAAATGTGCTCCTTAGGAAATACCTGTCGTTTCATGGTATCAAAGGGTCAGCGCGCCAGCGGACGTTTATATAATCTATGGAGCCTCTTGCGGGCAAAGCAGCCCCACGTCATGCGGCGGGCCCATGGCAGGTTCCTGCGTTTTATTCAAAGCTTGCCGCTAAGGTGCGCCGAGCCTTTACAATAGGACAGCCCCAAGGACGTATTCGATAGCTTCCGTGCAGCGCATGCGCGCCGCGCGTGAAAGGATATATTGCCCCATGCCTTCAACCCTTCCCGCTCCCATCGATAAGCTCGCCATCGTCGTCGTTACGTACAAGCGCCAGGAACTCCTGGCCAATTTATTCGACTCCATGACCGAGCTCACTGCCGCGCCCTGGCGCATCGTGATTGTCGATAACGAGAATTCGCGCGAGACCGAGGCCATGTGCACCGCATTCAACGAGCGCCTGGCCAACCTGTGGGGCACCGACATCGAACAGCCCGACGCGAAGGGCGGCACCGACCGTGTCATCTACGCCCCGCAGCTCGAAAACGGCGGCGGTGCGGGCGGCTTCTCCGCCGGTACTAAATGCGCCTACGACCTGGGCGCCCAGTGGTTCTGGGTGATGGACGACGACGTGCTCGTCATCCCCGAAGGCATCGAGCGTCTTGCCAAGTGGACCGACCGCTACGACGTCATCCAGGGTTCGCGCCTAGACTTTGACGGCGGCGCTTTCTTTTGGCAGTACCAACTCATCCTTTCACTCGGCATTCCCAACCCTGTCGCCAAGTGGGACTTGGGCCCCGAGGGCTACCGCGCCATGAACCAGCTGTGCTTTGAGGGCGGCATGTTCTCGCGCCGCGTGGTCGACAAGATCGGCCTGCCCGATGCGCGATTCTTCATCTACGGCGACGATGCCTGCTACGGCTATGTAGCCAGCCAGCACTTCCCCGCCGCCGTTGTTGCCGACGTTGTACTCAAGCGCGCCCGCGCCGTCTCTAATTGGGACATTGCCGGCAAGCGCCAGCTCAACTCTACGAGCGACACCAACCGCTACTACATCATGCGCAACCGCGGCTTCCTCGCTCGCTATATGCAGATCTACGGTGACTACCACCCCATGCTGTTCCGCCTGGGCAATGCCGCGACCTTCTGCAAGGAATTCATTCGCCTGGCTGCGGTCGATAAGTGCTTTAAGACCGGCATTCCGGCGCTGCGCCGCGGCATGAAGGACGCCCGCAAGATCATCAAGGATCCCAACTGGAAGCCCATGCCGCCCATGAAGGACACCGAGTAACGGAAGCCGGAAACACCTCAGCTCTTAAAGCCGCTGGTACACCGTAGCCACATGCTGTCCATCAAACCCAAACCCCCAGCGCATGCGGCCAACGCCGGGGCGTGGTACACGAATTTCGTCGATGCCGTCGCGCTCTATGTCGAGTAGCGACTGCACGGCCAGCAATTCCAACCCCAGCGCATCCACATCGGGGTCATACATCATATTGATCGTTATAAGCGGGCGCTCATCCAGCATGCCGATCGTGTCAGCTACGTCGAACACAGCGCCCGTAGGAAAAACCTGGATGTCCCAGCGACCCGCGCCACACTTTCGCCTCGAAGCAGGATTGGCATAGCCCGGCAAGCCAAAGCAGAGCCCCTGCAAGAGCAGATGATATGGCAGCGGCTTATCTGGGTCGGTCTCACCGATACCCGCATCCCCCAGGATGCGGCTTAGCGCCCGCCTCACGGTATCCTCGTTCCCACGGCACAGCCCGTCGCGAAACGCATCGACATCTCGAGTGTCTTCGGCAGCGCACTCAAACCACTCAACAATCACTAGACGCAAGGCCTGTCGAAGCTCGTTATTGGGCAATCGCAAAGCACGGAGGCGATTGCCATGCTCTGGCTCCTCAGTCATATCCGTCGTGAGAAAACCGGACAGATACAGCGCTGTCCACATGCCATCGTCAGGCGAGACATCTGGCTCTGCAGTGCCCAAACAAAGCGAGACCTCAGCGCACCCATGGGCCTCGAGCAAATCAAACAAGACCGAAAGGCGGTCGAGATTCCACCCGGCAACTACCCTACTCAGGCAATCGGCATATCCATACAGATCGGCACGCACAGGCGCCGTGCAGCCTCGGCCAAGAAAACCGATCACACGCTCTGGACTCGAGCAATAGGCCCTGCCAAACCGATAACCCTCGAGCCATTCACGCGCATCATCCAGGTATTCCTCGCGCCCAGCATGATTCAAAAGAGCCTCGACCTCGGCATCCGAAAAACCGAAACATCGGTCACACCACGCCGACAGCGGCGTCGTCAGACAATACGAGCAGCCGCGCGAAGAAAGCGCCGCTTCGGCAGGACCGGGACACTCCCCCATCAGACACGTCAGCCGCAACGAATCGCGCGCAGTGGCAATGGCGTCAAACAGCACACGGTCAAGTAGTTCTGCCGGATCGGCGTCGGAAGCGTCCCTCGCGCTCGCACGGCGAGACCACGCCGCATCGTACCCATCAACGAGCAATACAACCTGCTCATCGCTGGCAATCTCCAGCAGCTCTATGAGCACGCCAAGCACCGAGGCGACCTCGTCCGCGCTCGCCGCGCCACGCGCAACGCGTTCGATGTGACGCACCTTGTCTCGAGCTAAATCAGGAGCCTCCAAAAGCGCCAGCAAGCGGGCGCACTCGCCCGAAAGAGCATCGCGCACGACGCCGGCAATAGCGGCGCCACGCCTCGTAGCGCCAGAAAAGTCCAGCGATATCACCGGATAGCAAGCATACTCATCCCGATAGCGCCCGCCGTCTGCATCCCAAATCTGAGCATCGGCAAACAAACGCTGACTAGAGCGACCGACCGCCGGACGCTCCAGAAAAGCCCTGAGCATCGACAAATTCATGCTCTTGCCTAAACCCTCGGGTCGACAGCACACCACAACGGACGCGTCGCAGTCCAACACATCGGCAATAAACATGGTCTTATCAACCAGCATGCAGCAACCAAGGGCCTCCGCATAGTCGTGCATGCCAATGGGCAAAACCGCATCGTCGGCACAGCCGATCAAGCGCACGCCAAAGCCAGCAGCACAATCAACATTTGCCTGTTCAGACACCAAAACGTTCCCCCTAAATCGCTGCACGATGCCAATTGTAATGACCGCCTCGCGCGTACCGACGACGCCGCGCGAACATATCGGGCAACGGTAGCAACAAGAGGTGTGAGGGGGCATAACTAATCGTTGCACAACAAAACGGGACCCGATGCATTCGCACCGGACCCCGTCCCAACTCTTTAGTTATCTGGCAACCGAGAGGCTACTCCTCCGAGCCATCCTCCCCAGAAGCCTTCTTCTGCTGATCGAGTTTATGCTTACCGCTCACAATAGACGTGGCGCCCAGCGTGGCCAAGCTTGCACTGGCAAGGCTCGCCATCACAATCAAATCGCCCGTCTTGGGCATATTGCCGCCAGATGACTTGGTAGTTGTAGTCGTCGTGGTCGTGGTGGTCACCGTTTTGGAGTCATTTTGCTCTTGGACCTGGTTGTCAGCACCGCTCTTGTCGTCGTCTTCGGACTGTTTCTTTTCGCCCTCGGCCTTGCTCTTGTCCTTCTCCTCAGATTCAGACTTCTTATCCTCGTCCTTCTTCTGTTCGGACTTGTCGCTCTTCTCCTCAGAGCTAGAACCCTTATCGGATTCGGTCTTCTCGGAAGCCTTGTCCTTGGAGTCGCCCTTTGCGGCTTCGATCTTTTCCGTGGAAACCTGATCAGAGTTGCCCTTGTTCTGGGTCGAGCCGTTATTGACGCCAGCCATCAGCGAAGAGCCCAGCGTAGAGCCAAGCTGCTCGGAGAAAGAAGGCTTCTTGTCCGGCGAAGCAACGGGAACGTCCGGCGCCTTATTCGAGTCATCCTTGGAAGCATCGGAACCAGGGGTTGCGTCAGAGCCGGAGCCGTTGTTAGAGCCGGTGCCAACGGACGAATCGCTCGAGCCGGTGGATGAGTTAGAGGTGCCAGCGCCGGTCGAACCAGAAGCGTCGCTGTCCGTATTGCCGGCAGAGCTTGAAGACGAATCGCCCGCAGCAGAGCCGTTTGAATCGGAACCGTTCGAGGTAGAGCCGTTGTTGGTAGTGCCACCAGCAGAGCCATCACCGTCAGCACCGGTCGAGGGCGCATCCATCCTGTCATCGTTGGCATCGTCGCTCGAGTCGTCATTCGAATCAGGCGTCGGCGAGGGCGCCGGCGTAGGTTCGGGCTGCACGGGCGTCGCAGCGGCCTCGTCCTCGGCGATATAAACCAAGCAGTCCTTCAGCTCATTGCGGTAGCGGTTCTTCCAGCCCTCATGATACTGGGGCTGGCTCGAATACTTGGTCGCCACGTTATTGACCACACTGTTGGAAAGCGCCGTCACAAACTCGCGGTCGGACATATCGTTGGAGAGATTCGCCCAACGGAAGAAGTCCCTGCAGCCACCGGTGCCGCACATGTTGGTGATGCTCCACACCATGCCCTTAACGCAATCGGCACGGCCCGAAATATCAATGCCCAGGCCACTCTTGAGCCACGCCTCGGTCACCGCATAGTACGAGTTGTACGCATAGGCATCTTGAAGAGCTGAGAACTCAACAGGATCGATGTTATAAGCGCCCTGGAAGGCCTCCTGCGCAATACGGCCCAACTCGGTGAGCTGGCCGTTCTCGTACATGGCATTGCTCATGTTGGAAATCTCGCTGCCGCGATCAATCGCATCCTTGAGCATGCTGTATTTTTCGGGGTTGTAGTTGTAGGCCTGCTTCATAAACGGAATGAGCGACCAACGACGGTCGAACTGGTAATAACCCAGCGCGTTATAACCGTCACCGTACGAAAAGCCCTGGTTATAGTTGCCGTGACTCTCATATTTGGTGAAGTACTTCATCTCGGGAGTCACGTTAACAAACGCAACGCCCTGGACCGACCTCAGCACGCCCGAAAAGGACTGCTGGGTATAGAGACCCTTATCGATATCGGTCGCATCCGAGGCAACGCCCGGCGTGGGCTCCTCGGCAGCGGCGGGTGCCGGCACGGAAACGGCGCCAAACGAAAGCGCCAGCGTCAGGCCCGCGACAATAGCAGAATGCTTGGGCTGCATAAGATCCTCCCTGCATTGGTGTAGTTAAAGTGCAGTTTGCAAAGATAGAAATAAGTATTGCAGCTCGCCCGTTGTTGCACAACAACCCCTCGGTAAACGGCAACAACCCTCCGCGAAATCTTAAGGAATTGCGCTCAACCTACAGCTTAATGTCGAAGTTGATCTCGGGGACGGCAGCAAGGTCAGCCAACGACACGCCGTCGACGTACTTTTCGATCACGTCGTCCAGACCGCGCCAGAATTTGACGGTCGAGCAGAGATCGCTGCGGGCGCAGCTGTTGTCGATGCCATCGCACGCCACCGGAGCCGTGCTGCCCTCGACGGCGCGCAGAATGTCGCCAGCACGCACCTCGGCCGGTTCCTTGGCCATCATGTAGCCACCGCCTTTGCCGCGCACACTCTTAAGCAGGCCAGCCTTCATAAGCGGACGAACCAGCTGCTCCAAATACTTTTGCGAGATACGCTCGCGGTCGGCGACCTCGCGCAGGGCGATCTTGCCCTCGGCGTCACCAAGCGCTGCGATATAGATCATCAGTCGGAGGGCATAGCGGCCCTTGGAAGAAATGAGCATACCTACCCTCCCATCGCGTCTGGGACAACATAACCAGGTTTGTTTGTCCCAAATCTTAAGTAAGTGGGACAAACACAACAGGTTATTTTGTCCCAGAATTTGAAAAGTCGAGTGGATTAGTCGGGTTTTCCCTTGACTAACGCCGAACCCATAGTAACTTTATTCCGAGAAGATTCCTAGGGTTTAGTACACCTATGAGTACACCATATACAGAGAGGGACAGCATGAGCGCAAATCCGCTGCTTTCCATCGAAGGTCTGACTGCCTCCGTGGACGAGAAGACCATCCTCCACAACGTCAACCTCAACGTCGCCGCCGGCGAGACCCACGTGCTGATGGGCCCCAACGGCGCTTCCGAACCGATGCGCCGCGTAGTTTTAAATCTCGGACTGACATACGACACGACACCTGAAAAAATGAAAGAGGCATTGGATATATTGAAAGCCATTCCCGGAAGAGTCGAAAACGTATCTTCCAACCCTTCGGATACAACTGCTGTTTTCACAAATTATGCGGATTCGGCATTGGTTATTATGTATATTTATTTTATTGAAAAGCAGGGAGACATATTAGGTGTAACTTCCAATATGAACATGGAAATACTGTCTTCCTTCAATAAAGCCGGCCTCGAATTTGCCTTCCCGACCCAAACGGTTTATATACAGAAAGATGAAATTGAATGAACTCAAAGTAGGTGCAAGATACTCTTAAATATCTTGCACCTAAAAATAAGTGATATCTAAATTCATCGTTTCAACAAGAATCAACCTATTCCGGTTGTTTTCCAAAAATCAACCCAAACAGGTTGTTATTTTCATAACACATTTCGCCATCGACTTATGGAAAATCACTCAGAAAGAGAAACTATATTCATTTATCATAGATCAGGTCTTACACATCCTGGTACTGGCTTTCTACTCATCCGGGAAGTGTTATTTAGTCTTATCATACCCCCGAAACTCCCAAACTTATCCATTACTTTTGTCTGAAAGAAGAGATTTTAGACATGAAAACAAAATTAAGCTTCAAGATTATAGCCACTTTGATCAGTATATCACTAGCGGCGCTGTTGTTCTCGCAGGGATACTGGCTGAAAGGATTGTATGACTCGACCTGGATGCAAATCAATGGCAACATAGAGGAAGCTATGCGTATGGCTGATTATAAGGAAATATTTATCCGCATCGACGAACTAACCCAAGGAGATACCCATGGAGAGATAAGTCAAAGTTTTACCTTTTCAAAAGAAGAGGATGAAGAAACTGAAAA
>OGXE01001591.1_pt1 | contig 19136 bp, 12 predicted proteins | sample 1576181 | NCBI WGS metagenome assembly OGXE01 (sample SAMEA3541478, study PRJEB24748) | human gut metagenome | biome: human gut; feature: human-associated habitat; material: faeces | place: China | collected 2012 | reverse complement strand
CCATTTTCTTGTATAGCGGTCTGGACTATGCGGAATATTATTCTCAATTCCCCAGCCATAATACGGTTTGTGTAGATGGCATTTCCAGTTATCCGGTGATGAAAAGTAATCATTCTTTCGATTTGCTTTCCTGTTTTCCGGCTTCGGCGGAACCGGGTAAAGGATTTACCTCCGTCACCTATAGTCAGGTCGCTTTCCGTGAGCCGGAGAGCAGGGCGGATCAGACTCGACTGATGGGCATTGTTACTACTGGTCTGGAGACAGGGTATTATGTGGATGTATTCCGCAGCCGGAAAGAACGGGGAGGCGATAAAATGCACGATTATTTCTACCATAATCTAGGTCAGACAATGACACTAACGGCTGCTGACGGCACGGATTTGAATTTGCAGCCTACTGAAGAGCTAGCTTTCGCAGGTGCCCATCTTTATGCTTATTCCTACTTATATGATAAGAAAGTGGCTGCCACCGATCAGGATGTGAAAGTGACTTTTACCATCGACATGAAGGATAAAGGCGGAGATGACATTTCCATGAATCTCTGGATGAAAGGAGAACCGGAACGGGAAGTGTTCACCGCACTGGCACCGATGACCGAAGGATTGAGCCGGACTCCCCATATGCCTTATAATATAAAGGAACAGCCTACACTCACCTTCGTTGCCCGGCAGCATGGAGAAGCGTGGAACCGTCCTTTTGTCGCTGTTTATGAACCAAGTACGCGGAAAGAGCCTTCGGCTATTCAGTCAGTCTCTTACTTTGATGCGGAAGAGCCCGGCTTGAAAGATTTTGCCGGTATCTGTGTGGAAAGTAAAAACGGGCGTACTGACCATATTTTCTCTTTGACGGATTCGTCGCAGACCGCAACCTATCAGGGAATGAAAGTGAAAGCGGACTATGCCGTAATCAGTAACGAATATGCGGGAAACCGGACGCTGTTTATGGGGAACGGAACGCAACTGATTGCATCCGGTATCAGTATCCAGACTTCGGAGGCTGCTAATGTGCTGCTCGAAAAGAAGCAGGGAAAATGGTATATTCTTTCTTCTGCCCCCTGTAAGATAGTGATTGACGGAAAAGCGATGCAATCCGGAATAACCACCGAATTGACGTTATTGGCTGTACAATAAGAATCATTACATAAATAGGAAAAGAGAGAGCATGAGGTAATAATCATTCTGACCGTGTTAAGTAAAAATTATCGGTTTCTAGTGTGATAAAATCTCTTTCCCTCTCTTTTTCCATTTATAAGAAAAAGCAGTTACGTAAACGTTACATTAATATTACGTCGCTTTCTTATTCTTGTTTCCATTGCCGTAGTGGAGTTGTCGCTGGTTGCGTTCGGATTACTTCCTGCTCCATATAATATGTTTGCGATGTTCTTCAACGGATTCTCATTGGGATGTATGCGGGGAGTGATTTTCAGCTTTATCGAAGGACGCCGGACGACGGATATTTTGGCGAGTCTGTTGGGAATCCAATTTATTTTCTAGACGCAAAAGATAATATTTGAGAAAAACAGATAAGCTGATAGGTAAGTCTCCTTTTATGTTCGTAATAGACTGTAGCTGCAATAAAATGACATAAACAGTTTATATGATGAATATGGTAAAAAAGATAACGGGAAAAAGAAAATGGCTGCTGACATTTTCCATAATTCTTTCGACAGTTTCAAATGCCCAGCTGGTAACTTATCCGGATGGAATGAACGCGGGTATGCCGCACAATGATGATTATACGGTCAGAGTCCGCGTGCCGGGAGGGGAGTGGAAAGACATGTTCGAGTACAATGTCAGTGTAGATATGGATAAAGTACAATCCGCCTCAATGGTACAGTTTGATATGGGCAGTCCGGTGGAAGTAATGGTAAAAAAGAACAATGGATTGATTCAGGATGTGAATATTCGTCCGCTGGCGAAAGGGATCAGGCATACGGTAAATCGTAATGCTATTCTTTTTACATTGGAAGAACCACAATATTTATCTGTCGAGTTCAACGGCGACCGTCTGCATAATCTTCATCTTTTTGCGAATCCTCTGGAGACTGAAACGTATACGGAGAGCAATGATACGGTGATGTATTTCGGAGCGGGCATCCACCGCCCGCTGGATTGATATCATTGGAATCGGAAGCGGTAAACTCTTTGTAGCTGATACCGTCCTCATCCAGGTATTTTTCAAACTCGGTTGCCTGATATTTGGAGTTTGCCTCTGCAGAGCAGTAAAGTATTGCGACATGCTTTGCATCCGGATAGAGCTCTACGAGCATATCCTCCTGCTGATCAAGCGGAGCCAGATCGGATGTACCGGAGATATTTCTTCCGGTTGTACCACTCCAGTCACTGATCTCCAAAGCCGTTGCATAATCGGTAACGGAAGTTCCCAGAATCGGAATATCGGTTGTCGCTGCTGCACATGCCTGTAAAGCAGTGGTTGCATTTGCAAGAATCAGATCCACATTGGAAGATACGAAATTATTTGCAATTGTAGAAGCATTTGCCTGCTCGTTCTGTGCATTCTGGAGATCAAATTTTACATTGTCTCCCAGCTTTTCCTTTAAGACATCCTCAAATCCCTGTGTTGCCTGATCCAGTGCCGGATGCTCCAGCTGCTGGCAGATTCCGATGTTATATACTTTACCGGATGCACCTGCACTCTGTGTCCCGTCTTTTGCTGCATCTGCGGAATTTCCACAGGCGCCCAGGGATACCATCATGGCTGCTGCCACAGCAACCGACATTGCCTTGTTTAATTTTTTCATAGTTGTTCCTCCATTTATATTTTATATAGTCAGATAGACTTTAAGCCGCTTCCCGTCCTACTGGAAAGCGGCTCGTACACTGCGTAATTACAGGAAAATATATTTGCAGATAAAAAGTACTGCAAGGATATACATCAGTGGAGTAATCTTCTTACGCTTGCCACAGATCAGATTGATCAGTACAAAAGAGATTACACCAATGGCAATACCCTCTGCGATACTGTACATTAAAGGCATCGCAATGAGGCACAGATATGCAGGAACTGCATCTGTCAGATCCTCGAAATCAACTTTTACAATTGCGGATACCATCAGGAATCCGACAAAGATCAGCGCCGGTGCTGTTGCAAAGCCCGGAATTGCCGTAAAGATTGGTGCAAAGAAAATTGCAAGCAGGAATAATAATCCTGTAACGATGGATGCAAGACCGGTTCTTGCACCAGCTCCGACACCGGCAGAGCTCTCTACGAATGTTGTAGTTGTAGACGTACCAAGGACCGCACCTGCAGAAGTAGCAATTGCATCTGCCATCAGTGCCTGCCTTACGTTCGGAAGTTTTCCATCTTCGTCTAACATGCCGGCCTTATCCGATACACCGATCAGTGTTCCGATCGTATCAAACATATCTACAAACAGGAAAGACAACATGACTACGATGAAGTTCATAATTCCGACTCCATGGAAATCTGCTGTAAAACACTGTCCGAAAGTCTCCCCGATTTTTGAAAAATCAGTCATGGCAAATGTCGGATACAGAGAGTAAAATCCAGCGTCTGCATCGATACGGTAAACACCCGCTGCCTGACAGATCATTCCAAGAATCCAGGTAGCCAGAATACCGATCAGAATAGATCCCTTGACTTTTTTGATGTATAAAATTGCAGTAAGAAGCAGACCGATCAGTGCAAGTACTGCACAGATTCCTTCGGTATGCCAGTTATCTCTGAAATTTACATAAGATAACAATGTGGAATCGTTGTTTACAACGATATGTCCACCCTGCAATCCGATAAACGCGATGAACAAACCGATGCCGGCGCTCACACCTTTCTTTAATGTGGTCGGAATGGCATTGAAAATTGCCTCACGCACATTGGTAAGAGAAAGGATAATAAAGATAATACCTTCGAAGAATACTGCCATCAGGGCTACCTTCCAGGAATATCCCATATTTCCGCATACGGTAAATGCAAAGTATGCATTCAGTCCCATACCCGGTGCAAGTGCAAACGGATAATTTGCAAGGAGTGCCATTGCAAACGTACCGATAAAGGATGCCAGACAGGTTGCGATCAGCACTGCTGTCGGGTCCATTCCTGCCCGTGAAAGCAGGTTCGGGTTTACAGCCAGGATATAAGCCATGGTCATAAACGTCGTAATACCGGCGATCACTTCTGTTTTCGCTGTGGTATTGTTCTCTTTGAGCTTAAACATTTTCTCTAACATGTTCTCTCCTCCATATTTTATTGTTGTGTAAAAGCACCCTACTATTCTACCATAAAATAATTGAGAAATCCATTCAATTATTTATGACTCCAGGTACTTCTTGAAAAGAGAACAAGCATCGGGAAAATTTCCAATCTTCCGGCCAGCATGTCAAAAATCAGCACAAGTTTGGAAAACCAGGAATACACCGAAAAATTACAGGTAGGTCCCACCACATCAAATCCCGGTCCGATATTGTTAAAGCACGCAGCAACCGCAGACACATTTGTTGTCATGGACAGTCCATCAATAGAAATCAAAAGAAAACTTCCGACTAAAATCACACCGTAAGCCGCCAGGTAGGTATTTGTATTATTTAATACATCCTCCCCGATCCGGTTTCCATTCATGCGCACCACTTCCACACGCTGCGGGCTTAAAATTCTGCGGATATTTCTGCGCAGGTTTTTCAGAATCAGAAGAAGTCTTCCCATCTTAAGCCCTCCTGCCGTACTTCCTGCACAGGCACCGACAAACATCAGGCACAGCAACAGTGCTTTCGAAAATCCGGGCCACAAATCAAAGTCCGTGCTTGCAAACCCGGTCGTCGTCATGATAGAGGAAACCTGAAATGCCGCATGGCGGATGGTCTCTTCCCAGGAGCCGTACAGTCCCCGGACATTGAACGTAATTAAAAGAATACTGACTACAAATATGATGATATACAGCCGCAGTTCCTGATCTTTGAGCACTTCCTTTACATGCCGGACTAAAAGCAGATAATAACAGCTGAAGTTGATTCCAAACAAAAACATGAATACCGTACATACATTCTGTATATAGGGGCTGTATCCTGCAATACTGTCATTTCGGATTCCGAATCCACCTGTGCCGGCCGTTCCAAAAGCGGTACATACGGCATCAAAAACCGGCATTTTTCCCAACAGGAGAAACAGGAAATTGATGAATGTCAGCACCATGTATATGACGTACAAAATTCTTGCTGTTGTACGCATTTTCGGCACCAGCTTGTTCACATTCGGTCCCGGACTCTCCGCACGCAGCAGATGCATGGTATACCCTTTGCCTCTCTCTCCGTTCGGAGAAAGTGCCAGAAGAAATACAAGTACCCCCATGCCACCTAGCCAGTGGCTGAAACTCCGCCAGTACATAATTCCGGGAGAAAGTGCTTCCACATCTCCCAGAATCGAAGAACCTGTGGTTGTAAATCCCGATACAATTTCAAACAGGGCATCGACAAAGTTTGGAATTTCCCTGGAAAAAACAAATGGAAGACACCCGAAAAAACTGATTGCGATCCAGCTTCCGGCTACGCAGACCATCCCTTCCCTCGCAAAAAAACGACGGGTGGAATTTCTGCAAAAATAATACATTAAGGCACCGACTCCGGCAGTGATCAGAATGGACAGCCCAAACCCGTAAACTGCTGCCCGGCTTCCGGTATACAGACTGATTAAAAGTGCCGGAACCATAAACCCTGCTTCCACAATTAAGATCTGGGAAAGAAATTTTCCCATCATTTTATAATTCATAGCATCCTCACTCGAAAATATCATTCAGCTGCAAAAGTGTCATCCCGCCCTTTGCAACGATAATCACAGAATTTCCAGCCTCATACATGGAATCTCCGTTTGGAATCTCCGTTTTACTTCCATGGCTGATACATGCGATCAGTATATTGCGTTTCAGGCGGATATTACGCAATGGTTCCCCGATATGTTTTGTGTCGGCATCTACGACAAACTCCAATGCTTCTGCCTGTCCTTCTGCAATATTGTGCAGTGTCAGTGCTGCACCTGTTGTATTCTGCATGGCACGGACATAACGAACAATCGTATTGCAGCAGAGTTCTTTCGGGCAGATTACACTGCCAAGTCCCAGACTGTCCTGCATACTGTTATTTTCCATATGACCGACTTTCGTGATCACCTGCGGCACTCCACAGGTCTGCGCATACAGCGAAATAATCATATTCATTTCATCCATGCCGGTCATGGTCACAACGGCGTCACAATCATGGATGCCTTCACTTTCAAGCAGAAACTGACTGCTGGCATCCCCGTGTATGATACATACTTCCGGTGGAAGTTTGCCGGATAATTCTTCACAGCGCGCTTCATCCTGCTCAATCAGCAGCACACCGACACCTTCTTTTGCCAGCCAGGTCGACAGATAATAACCGATTCTTCCGCCACCGCAGATAATTACACGCTTTGCCTTGTGCGTGATAATGCCAAGATTGCGCAGAAGCTGTGTCAGCATCTCAGCAGTTGCCGTAATAAACAGATGATCCCCCTCCCGGAGAATAAAATGTCCGGATGGAATCTCCACAACCCCTCCGCGGCTCACTGCGCAGACAAGCACCTTGCATTTGACAACATTTTCCAGATTCATCAGTGCCACATCGCAGAGTTTACTTCCTTTTTGAATCCGCAGCTCCACGATTTCCACACGGCTTTTTGCAAATGTTTCCCTCTGCAGGAAGCCCGGATAGCGGATCAGCCGTTCAATCTCGCGCGCCGCCTGTTTTTCCGGATTCACCATAAGCGAAAGGGAATAGACATCCCGCATGGTAAAAATCTGCTTGCCGTATTCGGGATTACGGATTCTTGCAATGGTGTGAATTCTCGGATTCAGACCATGGGCAGTCATACCACAGAGCAGATTGACTTCATCCGAACTGGTGGCTGCAATGAGCAGATCCGCCTTTTTCACATCCGCACTCTCCAACACGCGCATGGAGGCACAGTTTCCCTGTACCCCCATAACATCGTAACGCTCCACACTCGAATCCAGCACACGCTGGTTCGAATCGATCAAAGTCAGGTCGTGTCCTGCCGCAGAAAGCTTCTGCGTCAGCGTGAGTCCGACCTTGCCATCACCGGCGATTATTATTTTCACAGATTTGTCCTCCGTTTATATTCTGTATTTAGACGTCCCACATTATAGCATATGGCATATAGAAATACAACCGAGGAGTTTTTGGTCTTTACTGCTTCTTATCCTCCTGATATTCCTCAAAACTGAGAATTACTTTAAACAGATCGCCGTCCATCTGCACCGCAAGATTTCCATGCATCAGCTCGGTCAGGCTTTTTGCGATAGAAAGCCCCAGTCCGTGTCCTTCCGTATTCCGGGAACTGTCTCCACGGACAAATCTTCCGAAAAGTTCCTCGCTGGTCATTTTCAGTCGATCCTTCGAAATATTGCGGAAGGTCATAATCACCATTCCGTGAAATGTTTCTAGCGTAACATACACACGTGTTCCCGGCTGTGCATACTTACATATATTTCCCATCAGGTTGTCAATGATCCGCCACAAATGTCTGCCATCCACATAGATTTCAACGGGTGGTTGCGGACATTCTACAACCATCTCCAGCTGATTTGCCTCTGCCTTTTCTGAAAATTCCCCGACAATCTGTGTCAGAACGACCGTTGCATCACATACTTCCGGATTCACCGGAAGATTTCCGGTAGATGCTTTGGATGCCTCCATCAGATCCTCAATCAGTTTTTTCAGACGGTTGGACTGTCGGTCAAGCACCTCAATGTACTCCCGCATTGTTTCACTCTCTGTCGGCTCCTTTTTGATCAGATCCACATAGTTGATAATGGAAGTAAGCGGTGTTTTAATATCATGGGAGACATTGGTGATCAGTTCGGTACGAAACCGCTCACTCTTCATTTTTTCTTCTACCGCCGCTGCAACTCCGGTCTGTACATTATTTAAATTTTCCGCATGTGTGCGCAGCTCATACATCATTTTTTCTGTATGGATCGGATGCGAATAATCACCTTTTGCAATCCGTTCCCCTCCGTCGAATATCTGTCGAAACTGCACCACAATCTTTAACAGTACGCCGTATTCCACAACTTTCCAGAGGAGATAGACCATGATAATTCCGCCATCCGCTCCGGCACACAGTAAAAGAAATGCTTCTATGAGGAAGACCACAAGAAATACAGCTGTGACTTTTACCGTCATAGACAGATTGGCCAAAAGCGCCAGTCTGATTTCATGCAGTTCTCTTTTTATCCGGCGAAACGGGTTTAAAAGCAGACGCAACAGCGTATAATGCCAGAATTTTCCTGCGCGGATTCTTGCAATGATACTGATCACATATTCATACACAATCAGCTCTGCCAGTGCAAAGGCAATTGCAAAAAATGAAATACAGAATACGATTCCTGCATTCTGCATAAGTAGATCTCCCATATAAAGGCATACCATACCGCAGCCCAAAAACGCAAGTCCTGAGATTCCTGTATAAATACCAAATGGTATACGGTCAATCCATCGAATCTGTACCGTATCGGAACCACGTTTCCATCCTGCCGATGCAAACAGAATGCCAAGAGAAAACACCCACACAAGAACACTCAAAAACAACCACAATCCCGAAATTTTCCGCACCTGTACCACAACGCCTGCAAGCGTATGTGCTTTCTGGAAAAACTGTGTTTTCCCGGAATCAATCACGATATGGGTTTCACCACCGACTTCCGGTGAAAACAAAGAGGATACCGAAGCTATGCTTCCCTTCAGGGAATCCGCTACCGTAAGATAAAGCGTATATTCCGTCGCCTCTTTCTCCTGATGTGGATTATAATAAATGCGACCCTGTTGATCTTCGTATGCAAATGAAAAATCCTGCCACTGGAATACCTTTGTCTTCGCATAGGTATCCGCAATGGATTCCTGCCGGATCGGATAAATTCCATCCTTTTTTGACCATAAGTACCCTGCCTCTAACCCATCAAAATCAAACCGCAGTTCGGATGATTTTAAATACGGTTCGAGCTTACCTTTTTTCAGCTGTTCTCCATTTTCCGCGCAATATCTGCCACCATCGTCCGATTCCCGGTAAGTATATTCCACATACGGTTCAAGATCCGACTCCTCTGGAACCGCGTAAAAAGAAAAGGAATTGATCCGAAACAGGGTATCGCCCGCATAACAATAAATCACACCATTATCATAGATAAAATGATCCACCTGCGTATAATACCTGACTTTTTGCATGTACTGTCCCCTGTTTCTTCCAAGCAGCATATCCCAGAAAGAACGATCATTGGTATGAAACTCATTTTCATCTGTAAATTTCAGCCAGGCAAGTGCGTTTTCCTTATTTAAAGAGGTACCCGTGTAATTTCCACAGACAAGTTCAGTTTCTTTTCCATTCGGCTTGTTTTTTACAAGTGAATAAACGATATTTCCGTCATCAAATTTTTTCAGGGCATCTGCTTCGTCCTGCTTTTTTGAAATGCCGGTAACCGCATCACCCATCCAGTATGCATAGCTTCTGAGCAGCTCGGTATCCAGCGATTTTTCAATGTCTTTCCGTGAGCCCTGCAAATCGCTGTTCATACCTAATGTAACTGTTATCACACCGGTCACGGCCACAAAAAATCCGCTTACAATCGCAAGTACCATAGCCAGTAATCTGATGCCCTGCGATGATTTCCAGTTTTTGGACACATGTTCCGGCTTTTGGGATTTTTTATCCTTTTTCTCATTCATTTTCTACATCCTCCATCTTGTATCCCCGTCCCCACACAACTTTTAAATAACGTGGCTCCGCAGGATTATATTCGAGTTTTTCCCGAAGGTGACGGATATGTACGGCTACCGTGTTTTCGACGCCGCACGGGCTGCCTTTCCACACGGCCTCGTAAATCTGTTTCGGTGAATATACTTCCCCCGGATGTTCCATCAGAAGTTTTAAAATATCGTACTCTGTTCTGGTCAGATTCACAGGTTCTCCGTCCAGAGTGACTTCCTTTAATTTATCATCCAGCTCGATGCCGCCGGCGGACAGTTTTGTCCTCACCTTCTGTCCGCTTCCAAGCAGCATATACCGCCGGATCTGGGATTTCACTCTCGCCTGCAGTTCCACTGGATTGAATGGTTTCGTCACATAATCGTCCGCGCCCACGGTAAGTCCGAGTACCTTATCGGTATCCTCACTTTTGGCCGTCAGTAAGATCACCGGAACATTGGAAATTTCACGGATTTTGCACATCGCTTCTATCCCGTCCATTTCCGGCATCATAATATCCATCAGAACCAGCTGGATATCCTCCCGGTTTATAATTTTTAAGGCTTCCTTTCCGTTATAAGCCGAAAACACCTGGTATCCTTCACTTTTTAAATAAATCTGCAAAGCAGAAACAATATCCTTTTCATCGTCACAAACTAAAACATTATACATAAAAAAACCGCCACCTCGTATTCATGATTAATCATAGATACATTGTAGCGGTTTTTTTCTTAATTTCCAATGGGGCAAACCTTTAAGGTTTGCTTAAAATCAGGAATTATTCTTATTTTGATATCTTTTCTTCTTTCAGCCATGCATCAACGCTCTCATACAGACGCTGCATTCCATCTTCAACAACCAGCTTGGAGGTAGCCACATTCACGCGCAAAAATCCTTCGCCTCCCCTGCCATACTGATTGCCTCCGCTGACATACAGACCGCTGGTTTTGCGGATAAATTTTGCAAACTGCCGGCCACTCTCCGTGATTTTGCGGCAGTCCAGCCACATGAGGTAAGTAGCCTCTCCTGCAACCGGATGGATGAGTGGAATTTTCTCCTGCAGAAATTCTGTCACATACTGCTTGTTCTTTTCCACATATTCCCGCAGCTCATCGAGCCATTCTTCCCCGTATTGAAAAGCTGCAATCGTTGCCTGAATTGCAAAAGCGTTCGGTTCTGCTACTTCGTCGGTGTTGAGCTGTCTCCACATTCTGTGATGCAGAATCGAGTTTTCTGCATAGACGGCAGCCGTCTGCAGCCCTGCCAGATTAAATGTCTTCGTCGGCGCAATGCAGGTAACACTGATGTCCCTGCAGGTATCATCCACAGAGGCAAACGGAATGTATTCTGTACCGGGTTTTGTCAGATCACAGTGAATTTCATCCGAGACAACAATGACATCATACTGCTTACATAATGCCCCGATCCGCGCCAGCGTCTCACAATCCCAGATGTTTCCTGCCGGATTCTGCGGATTACACAAAATCATAAGCGTCGTCTGCGGATCTGCCAGCTGCTGTTCAAGTTTTTCCCAGTCTATGCGGTATTCTTTTCCATCATAAAGCAGTTCGTTTTCCACGACATTTCTTCCGTTATTACGAATGGAATTGAAGAAATTATTATAGACAGGTGTCTGAATCAGCACATTTTCTGCCGGAGTCGTCAGTTTTCGGACAGCAGAAGAAAGTGCAGGGATTACTCCCGTTGTAAAGATCAGCTTCTTTGGGTCCATCCGAAAATGATGACGCTTTTCCCACCAGTTTACATAGCTGTCCGCCCATTCGTCCGGGATGACAGAATATCCATATACCCCGTGCGCCACGCGCTGTACCAGTGCCTCCTGCACTTCCGGCACCGTCTCAAAATCCATATCTGCCACCCACATCGGGAGTTCTTTGCGATCCACATCCCACTTGAGGGAATTTGTGCCTCTGCGGTTTGGTATTTTATCAAAATTATATTTCATAGTCATCAGGTCTCCTTTTTTCTGTCTCTCTATAATGCCTAATCATACCACTTCTGCATCATTTCTTCAATCATTGCCGTATCATCCGAAACAGAAAAAGAAGGGAAAAAACACCTCTTTTTCCGGTATTTTTTCCCTTCTTTTGTAAACAATCACCGGGCTGCAACAGTCTGTTTTCAGCCTTCGGTCTTTGTTGTGCTCTCTTTGGACTTATAATAATCCTCAAACTTCTGATTTGCAGCATCCAGTGTCTTCTGGCAGATGTCCGGAAGGTCTTTGCCCCATGCACCGGTTGCCTGTTTGAATCCCTTCTGCATGGCAGTCTGCATCTTCTTCATCTTTTCCACATCATCCCCGGCAAGGGCACTTGCAAAATCAAATAATCTCTCTGATGTCTGCTTTATACCGTAGTAACCATCCTCAGAAATATCCTTCTGTGCCTGTGCCTTGGTTGCTGCATCTACCGTGAAATCTCCTTTTGCAAGGAACTTCCATATATCATCACTGTTTGTTCCGTTTGCAACAGAAGCAGTAGCTGCCTGACCAGTCATCATTTTCTGCACGATGCTGATCAGCTGCTGCTGTCTGGACTGTGTATCCGCTTTCATCTGCTGTACGAGTGCTGCACGATCCTCAGCGCTCATCTTATTAATCGAATAGGTTGCTTTCTTATTGTCCTTGCTGCTGTCTGATTTATCATAGACTACACCGCTCTCATTTTTTTCTTCCGTCTTTGCCGTGGTGTCCTTCTTCGCAGACGTCTCATTTTTGTTCACCGCATCGTTTTTATAGGATGCATATACCTCTGCTTGCGCGTTTAACAAACCTGTTGTGTTTACACCCATACTCTCATCCTCCCTGAATTCTACCGGTCAATTCCATTTGTTTCCGGTTAAACTATTTTGGTATCTACTATAGGTATCGGTTCTTTTCACAGAATCTTTATAGTTTGCTTTATTTTTGTTTCACAGTGACACGATAGGTCTTTCCAACGGCAGATTTTGTTCTGGCCTTCACCATCACATGGAGTTTCTGCCCCTTTGCAGCTTTTACGGTAAACTTCTGTCCGGTCTGTGCATAATCTTCCTGTTTGACCAGCTTCTTTTTCTGATTATATACACACACATTCCAGTATCCGCTGTCAGGAAGGCTTACCTGTATGGTCACCTTTCCCTTCTTTGCAGCCTTATATACAAAATAATCTTTATCCTTTACCGCATAATTATTCGCACTACAGGTCTTATTCTTTTTTACAGTTGTAGCTGTGGCAAAAGAATCATTGGATTCCTGTTCCCAGTTATCAGCCTTGTACTGATTGACTGTCACCGTGTATTCGTGTCCGCACGCATAATCATTGATATTCCGTTCTACCTTCAGGTAAATCTCTTTGCCTTTCCGGAAACTGAGCTTTGCAGTGGAAATCTGCAGATCATCCTCTGTTTCCACGGTCTGAAGCAGCTTCTTTTTCTCATCATATACGGAAAGTTTCCAGTACTGATTGTTTCCACCGTCCGCATTTGTAAATTTGAAATTGAAATATCCACTGCCCGTGGCAACGTAGCGGTAGTAATCCACATCTTTTTTGCTGTTGATACTTCCATGCAGTGTCTTTCCGGCGGTAAGATCCGTGGCAAGTGCCATGGTATCGTTGGATTCCTTTTCCCAGCCTTCCGTTGCATAGTAATTGGAACGGATCTTGTACTGGTTTCCAACGCCGTAGCAGGTGACTTTCACATACACTTTTGATCCCACCGGAAGGACATATTTACCGGAGGATACGGTTCTTGTATTGGTATCTTTCTGCAGTTCATTCATATTTTCATCATACAGATACAGATTCCAGAGTGCGGAAGATCCCTCCCCCTGAAAATCATATGTGAAATATCCGTTTTCCGGAATGGTATACTCATACCAGTCCACATCCGAAGCTTTGTAGGAACTTCCATTGATCCATGTGCCGTTCTGCAGACTTGTCGCTGCCGCCGGTGTATCGTTGTCTTCCTGTTCCCACTGTGCACTCTCCGTTGTTTTCACCTGAAGGGAATACTGATAATCCTGTGTCAGCTGATAATCTAAAATGGTAATATCCGTAGACTGCACACGCTCAACTTTGATATATACGCTTTTGCCCGGTCTGAGGTTATAAATTCTTGATGTATAATTGGATGCCAGAGATTTTGTTTCCAGTTCCTGATTTCCATTGTCCGCATCATATACGGAAAAATTCCACTTTCCTTTTCCGCTTGTCTGTGCAAGATTTACAGTAAAATATCCGGCTTTTTCCGCAGTATACTTATAAAAGTGAACATTATTGGAAGTAGACAGCGTATCATACACCACCGTATCTGACTTCAGCACCTCTGCTTTGGTGTAGCTGCTGTATGTGCCGGTCGGTGTCTGATTGGTGGAAATGGATACATTGTCCGCTTTTACCGCCACCGGTGCCGCTGTAAAAACACAGCAGCATGCCAGCAGCAATGCCAGACCTCTTTTTTTCATGTTATGATTCATATGCATATTCCCTCTTTTACAGAGCTTTGATACGCTCCAGTGCCTTTACGGTGTTTTCATAATTTCCAAATGCAGTCAGTCGGAAATATCCTTCTCCGCTCGGTCCGAAACCGGATCCCGGAGTACCAACAACATTTGCATTCTCCAGCAGATAATCAAAGAACTCCCAGGAAGTCATCTGATCCGGAGTCTTTAACCAGATGTATGGTGCATTTACACCACCAAATACGGTATATCCGGCATCCTTTAATCCTTCCTTAATTGTCTTTGCATTCTTCATATAGTAAGCAACCTGCTCCTTTAACTGTGCTTTTCCTTCCTCAGAATATACAGCCTCACCGGCACGCTGCACAATGTACGGAGCACCGTTGAATTTGGTTCCGTGACGTCTTGCCCACATGTCGTGCAAAGAAACTTCCCCGCACTTTAAATCCTTCGGAACTACGGTATATCCAAGACGAACACCGGTAAATCCTGCATTCTTTGAGAAACTGTGCAGCTCAATGGCGCAGGTTCTTGCACCCTTGCACTCATAAATGGAATGTGCCACATTGTCCTCACTGATATAAGCTTCATAAGCGGCATCATAAATGATTACGGCGCCAACTTTATTGGCATAGTCCACCCATTCCTGCAACTGATCCTTTGTAAGCGTTGTTCCGGTCGGGTTATTCGGCAGACACAGATAGATTATGTCCGGTGTCTTCTTAGGAAACTCCGGTACAAAATGATTTTCTGCTGTACATGGCATGTAAATGACATCGCTCCATGTGCCGGTCTCCTTGTCGTAAGTACCGGTTCTTCCAGCCATAACGTTGGAATCCACATAAACCGGGTATACCGGATCACAGACCGCGATCTTGTTGTCCTGTCCGAAAATCTCCTGAATATTTCCGGAATCGCTCTTTGCCCCGTCAGATACAAAGATTTCATCTGCAGCAACCTCGCAGCCTCTTGCTGCATAATCGTTCTCTGCAATTGCCTTGCGCAAAAATTCATATCCCAGATCCGGTGCATAACCGTGGAATGTCTCGGCATGCCCCATCTCATCTACCGCTTTATGCATAGCCTCAATGATTGCAGGAGCCAGTGGCTGTGTAACATCACCGATTCCCAGACGGATAATGTTCTTGTCCGGATTTGCCTCCTGATATGCATTTACTTTTTTTGCAATTGTGCTGAATAAATAGCTGCCCGGCAGCTTCTGATAATTCTCATTTACATGAAACATAATTTCGTTCTCCTTCTCTAATTTTCCATCAGTATCACTTTAACATTTTCTTCTTTTAATGTAAAGACCAGCCAAAAAAGCCAGATAAGATCCCTACCCTTCCTGCAGAAGACTTAAGATCATCTGTGCCACCTCGACCAGACCGGTTCCGTTGTCCATACTTCTTTTCTGAATATATTTATGTGCTTCCTCTTCCGTAAAAGAGTTTCGTGCCATAAGGAGTTCCTTTGCCTTGCGAATGATCTGCTGATCCTCCTGCGAACGGTGTTTCGGCTGCTGCCGCATTCTCCTTCTGCGCCTCTGGATATCTCCCTCCATCATTTCAATTGTCTGCAACAGTTCATGCACTTTCATCGGCATGGAAAGACAGACCAGATTGCTTACCTCTCTCTCCTGAATGGAAGACGGAGAAGCGATCAGAAGCATCTGAAACTCCGGTGGCAGATAATCGTGAATTTCCATATACATCATATCCATAAACCGGCATCCGCAGATCAGTATTCCACACTCCAGATTGTTTACGCTTGCCAGTGCCTGCGCACCGGTAGTACAGACTGCCTGCACGGAATACCCGCTCTGTGTCAATATTTTTTTTATGCCCGCTGCCACTTCCGGTTTCGAAAAGGCAATTACAATGTTACTCACGATCCGATCTCCCGTTAAATCTTATACAGATACTCTTCGATCTCCCAGCCGGTTACCTGCGTACGGTACTGCATCCATTCTGCCTCTTTTGCCTCGATCAGTTTGCTGCTGATATGTTCTCCAAGCACTTCTTTTACAAAAGCATCTTTCTGCAATTCACAGATGGCCGCATGAAGATCGGCCGGAAGCGACTCGATTCCTCTGCTTGCCTTTTCTTCCTCCTTCAGTTCATAGACATTTTCCGGCACTTCTTCCGGTGGCTCAATTTTATTTCTGATACCGTCAATTCCGGCTGCAAGACATACCGCAAGGGCCAGATACGGATTGGCTGCCGGGTCCGGGCTGCGCAGTTCCACACGGGTTTCCTCTCCCCGGGAAGCAGGAATACGGATGAGCGGGCTGCGGTTTGTCGCAGACCATGCAATATAACATGGTGCCTCGTATCCAGGTACCAGCCGCTTATAGGAATTTACCAGCGGATTCATGATAAGAGTCACACCTTTCATGTGCTTCATGATACCGCCAATAAAATAATAGGCTTCTTTACTCAGGCCCATTTTTCCATCCGGATCGTGGAAAATATTATGTCCATCTTTGGACAGGGACATATTGATATGCATTCCGGAACCATTAATCCCGTATTTCGGCTTCGGCATAAAGCTTGCAAACAGACCGTGCCGCTTTGCAATGGTCTTAACCGCCAGTTTGAATGTCATGATATTATCTGCCGTCTGCAGTGCCTCATCATACTTAAAGTCAATCTCATGCTGTGCGGGTGCTACCTCATGGTGGGAAGCTTCGATCTCATACCCCATATCTTCAAGTGTCAGCACCATATCACGTCTGGCATTTTCCCCCAGGTCTACCGGACCGAGATCAAAATATCCGGCTTTTTCGTGGGAAAGTGTTGTCGGCTGGCCATTCTCATCCTGATGAAACAGGAAAAACTCACACTCCGGTCCTACATTAAATGTATATCCAAGTTTTTTTGCTTCCTCAATCTGACGTTTTAAGATATAACGGGAGTCCCCCGTAAACGGTGTTTTGTCTGCACAGTAAATATCACAGATAATACGTGCTACTTTTCCCTGCTGCGGGCGCCATGGGAAAATGGTAAATGTGTCCAGATCCGGATAAAGATACATGTCTGACTCCTCAATCCGTACAAATCCCTCAATGGAAGAACCGTCAAACATACACTTGTTATTCAATGCTTTCTCCAGCTGACTGGATGTAATTGCTACATTCTTTAATGTTCCGAAAATATCCGTAAACTGCAGACGGATGAATTCCACATCCTCTTCTTCCACAATTCTGAAAATATCTTCCTTGGTATATCTGCTCATATACTTTTCTCCTTTTCTGCGTTACATTTGCTGATATATGTTAATACCTGTTCATAAGACATCGGACCGCCAAACAGATCCAGCGCACTTCCAATGGTGACGTTCAGCCGGTTTCTTCCAAGTTGTGAAATTTCTTCCAGATCTTCAAAACTGTGAACGCCTCCGGCATAGGTGATCGGAATTTTTCCCCAGTCTCCCAGAAACTGTGCCAGGGGTTTTTCAATTCCACCGGATTTTCCTTCCACATCCACGGCATGCACCAGAAACTCGCTGCACCGGGAACTCAGTTTTTCCAGAAGTTCATTCGTCACACGCTCTGTGGTAAATTTCTGCCACCGGTCGGTTACAATATAATAGCCCGGTTCTTCTGCATCTGCCCGGTATCTGCACGACAGATCAAGTACCAGGTGTTCCTTTCCCACGGCCTGTTCCAGCCGGTTCAGACAATCATAGTCAATCCGTCCGTCCCGGAAAACAAACGAAGTCACAATCACTGCAGATGCGCCAGCTTCCAGAAATTCGGACGCATTGGCATCGGTAATTCCTCCGCCGACCTGCAATCCCCCCGGATAGGCACGCAGAGCCGCCAGCGCCTGATTTTTGGTTTTTTCATAGTAAGGGCTGTCTTTTGCATTCAGTAAAATGATATGTCCGCCGCGGATTCCCCGGCTCTGATACATCCGTGCATAAAACGCTGCATCCTGCCCGGAAACAAAATTTTCACTTGCCTGATCCCCGGCATCCCGCAGACTGCTTCCGACAATCTGTTTTACCTTTCCGTTGTGAATATCAATACATGGTCTGAATTCCATCCGATTTTGTCCTCTTTTCAAAAAATGGGCATAGAAAGACCCTGTCCGGACTCCCTTGCCCTTATTAAATAATACATCTTCACTTTTTATGCTGTTTCTCCGCTATCATAACATAATTTTTACTTGACAGCAATCCATTATTTTGCTATCATCATTAAAATTGTTATTGTACATAATAGGTGTTTTGGACGATAACAGACGTTACACAAAATTACATACAAACTACATATAATAGAAGAAAGCGAGGATTTTAGAAAATGGGAACTATTATCGGCGAAGGAATTACATTTGATGACGTTCTTCTGGTTCCTCAGTATTCTGAGGTTACACCAAACCTGATCGATCTGAAGACACATCTGACAAAGAAGATCGTACTGAACATTCCTATGATGAGTGCAGCCATGGATACCGTTACGGAGTCAAAAATGGCGATTGCAATGGCAAGGCAGGGTGGTATCGGAATCATTCATAAAAACATGTCCATTGAAGCACAGGCAGATGAGGTCGATAAGGTAAAGCGTTCGGAAAACGGTGTTATCACAGACCCATTTTTCTTATCTCCAGACAATACATTACAGGATGCTGACAACCTGATGGCAAAGTTCCGTATCTCCGGTGTTCCGATCACAGAGAACGGTCGTCTGGTCGGCATCATCACGAACCGTGATTTAAAGTTCGAAACCGATTTCACAAAGAAAATCAGTGAATCTATGACCTCCGAGGGTCTGATCACCGCTCCGGAAGGAATTACCTTAGAAGAAGCCAAAAAGATTCTTGCAAAAGCCAGAAAAGAAAAACTTCCGATTGTTGACAAGGATTTCAACTTAAAAGGTCTGATCACCATCAAAGATATTGAAAAACAGATCAAGTATCCG
>OGXE01001587.1_pt1 | contig 19166 bp, 20 predicted proteins | sample 1576181 | NCBI WGS metagenome assembly OGXE01 (sample SAMEA3541478, study PRJEB24748) | human gut metagenome | biome: human gut; feature: human-associated habitat; material: faeces | place: China | collected 2012 | reverse complement strand
TATCTCTACATGTGTGCTAAGGAAGACTTCAGCGGAACGCATAATTTTGCATTCCTTCGGGGCACGCGCCGCCGTGCTGACGATCAGGGGACTGCTCGCGGGGTTTTTCGGCACATCCTGCTTCATCACCATCATCGCCGTCTGTCTGGAGCCGCTCGGAATCGCCTCCGGGTATTGCATTGCCGCGCTCGGGGCGTTACTCACGAGCATTCTCATCATGCATTGCGTAAACAAAAGACGATAATCGAGCACGCTTTCAGGAGCCCCTGTGACCAACCCCTTCAAGCCTATAAGCAGAGTCAACCTCCACAGCGAGGTCATGCAGCAGATCACCGCCGCCATCCAGAGCGGGCAGTGGAAACCCGGCAGCAAACTGCCCGGGGAAATCGCGCTGGCCGAGATGTTTCAGGTCAGCCGTACCTGCATCCGCGAAGTCCTGAAGGCACTGGCCTATTCCGGCGTCGTCGAGTCGCGTTCCGGCGTCGGGACCTTCGTCAAGGAGATCCCTTCCGAAGCGCCCTCCCCCGCCGTGGATCTGCTCAGCAGCACGGATTACACCCAGATCCTCGAAATGCGGAAACTCCTCGAAGGGCAGGCCGCCTACTGGGCCACCGAACGGGCCACCCCGGAAGAGATCGCCGAACTTGAAAGCATCCTGAAACAGGAAGGCCTTTCCCTCAAAGACATTCACACCCGGTTCCACAACGGCGTCACCGCCCTCTCGAAAAATCCCATTCTCATCCATATGCTGGCAGAATTTCAGGAACAGTTCAAAAAACAGCGCGAGTTGAATTTCGTCATCCTCCCCGATGAAGATCGCCTTGAACACTGGAAAGTGCTCGAAGCCATCAAATCCGGCTCTCCAGCCAAAGCCCGCCGCGCCATGCATCATCGCGGGCTTTCCCAACGCCGCGATGACCTGCATCCCCATCGGCACGGGCAACGATTTCCTTAAAAACTTCGGTAAGGACGCCGAGCCGCTGTTTCTTGACGCGGAAAACCTGTGGAACGGTGACGTGACACCGCTCGACCTCATCGACTGCAACGGCAAATACTGCCTGACGATCGCCTGCACGGGCATCGACGCGCGCATCGCCGAGAGCGTACACGAGTTTGGTGCATCGCCGATGCTCTCGGGCCGCGGAAGCTATTTAGCCAGCGTCGCGGTCAACTTCCTTTTCCACAAGATCGGCCGCAGGTGGCGCGTCACGCTCGACGACGAGGTGATCGAGGACACGTTCGCGCTCGTCTCGATGTGCAACGGCCGCTACTACGGCGGCGGTTCCACCCCCGTGCCCGAGGCGCGCATGACCGACGGCGTCTTACATACGGTGCTCGTCAAGAACGTCAGCAAGGCACGCTTTGCGACGCTTTTCGGCGGCTACAGCGCGGGCGACTACAAAAAGCTGCCGCAGGACATCATCCGCGTCTCGACAGCGAAGCTCGTGCGCATCGAGGCGCTCGAGGGCGACCTCACGACCTGCCTTGACGGTGAGAGCATGCACTCCCAGTGCGTGACGCTGAAACTCGCGGACAAGAAGGTCAATTTCTTCGCGCCCAAGGGCTGCGATCCGGACGCGACGGCGCGGTAACGCGGCAGCTCAATAACGAAATAAATGACAAAAGAGGTCGAATGCTGCGGCATTCGACCTCTTTCGCCTCTCCGGTGGAAAAGCGGACGCAAGCGGGCGGAGGAGATTTTGAATAAGCTGTGAATTTTTGAAAAAATCCCCAAATACCCCTTGCAAATGCCTTGACGGTGCGCTATGATAGCACCGTTGGTTAGCACTCATCAAGTTTGAGTGCTAACCCGCCTGAAACCGTTAAAATTTTTAAAATATACAAGGAGGCACCAAGCCATGAAACTCACACCGCTTGCTGACCGCGTCATCCTCAAGATGGTCGAGGTCGAAGAGACCACCAAGGGCGGCATCATCCTGACCGCCAGCGCCAAGGAGAAGCCCTCCGTTGCCGAAGTCATTTCCGTCGGCCCCGGCGGCATGGTGGACGGTCACGATGTCGTGATGACCGTCAAGCCCGGCGACAAGGTCATCACCAGCAAGTATGCCGGCACCGAGGTCAAGCTCGATGACGAGGAGTACGTCGTCGTCCGTCAGAGCGACATCCTGGCCATCGTCGAGTAAGACTCGCAAAGAGGGAGCAGGCTCCCCCTTTGGATTCCCCACCGCCAGTCTGCGGACTGGCGACGCCGCCCAAGGCGGCTGGGTCAAAGTATTTTTGCCACGCGCATGTCGCGGCAAAAATGATTTAAATTATTTTCGCGTTCCGCGTAATTTCTAATGGAGGTACACTCTTATGTCTAAGCTGATTAAGTCCGGCGAAGAGGCGCGCAAGGCGCTTGAGGCCGGTGTTAACGTTCTTGCTGATACCGTCAAGGTCACCCTCGGCCCCAAGGGCCGCAACGTCGTTCTCGACAAGAAGTTCGGCGCTCCGCTGATCACCAACGACGGTGTGACCATCGCCAAGGAGATCGAGCTCGACGATCCGTTCGAGAACATGGGCGCGCAGCTCGTGCGCGAAGTTTCCACCAAGACGAACGACGTCGCGGGCGACGGCACCACGACCGCAACGCTGCTGGCGCAGGCCATGGTGCGTGAGGGCTTGAAGAACCTCGCCGCCGGTGCAAACCCCGTCGTGATGAAGAAGGGCATGGCCAAAGCCGTTGAGACTGCTGTCTCCGCCATCAAGGCCAACTCCCAGAAGGTCAACGGCACGGACGACATTGCCCGCGTCGGTACCGTCTCCAGCGGTGACGAATTCATCGGCAAGCTGATCGCCGAGGCCATGGAGAAGGTCAGCGCCGACGGCGTCATCACCATCGAGGAGTCCAAGACCGCCGAGACCTACAGCGAGGTCGTCGAGGGCATGATGTTCGACCGCGGCTACATCACCCCGTACATGGTCACCGATACCGAGAAGATGGAAGCCGTCATCGACGACGCTTACCTGCTGATCACCGATAAGAAAATCTCCGTCATCTCCGACATTCTCCCGATCCTCGAGCAGCTCGTTCAGAGCGGCAAGAAGCTCGTCATCATCGCCGAGGACGTCGAGGGTGAGGCTCTCTCCACCCTGATCGTCAACCGCCTGCGCGGCACGCTGAACGTTGTGTGCGTCAAGGCGCCCGGCTTCGGCGATCGCCGTAAGGAAATGCTGCAGGATATCGCCATCCTGACCGGCGGCCAGGTCATCTCCGAAGAGCTTGGCTACGAGCTCAAGAACACCACGATCGACATGCTCGGCCGTGCCCGCCAGATCAAGGTCACCAAGGAGAACACCACCATCGTCGACGGTGCCGGCGACAAGCAGGCCATCGCTGACCGCGTGGCGCAGATCCGCGCCCAGATTGGCGTGACCACCAGCGAATACGACAAGGAGAAGCTGCAGGAGCGCCTTGCCAAGCTCGCCGGCGGCGTGGCCGTCATCAAGGTCGGTGCTGCCACCGAGACCGAGATGAAGGAAAAGAAGCTGCGCATCGAGGACGCGCTGAACGCGACCCGCGCGGCTGTGGAAGAGGGCATCGTCGCCGGCGGCGGCACTGCCTATGTCAATGCCGTTCCCGCTGTGGAAAAGCTCATCAGCGAGGTCGAGGGCGATGAGAAGACCGGTGTCCAGATCATCGTCAAGGCCCTGCAGGAGCCCATCCGTCAGATCGCGGCCAACGCCGGTATCGACGGCAGCGTCGTTCTTGAGAAGATCAAGACCAGCGGCAAGGTCGGCTACGGTTTCGACGCTTACAAGGAAGTCTACTGCGACATGATCTCCGCCGGTATCGTCGACCCCGCAAAGGTCACGCGCTCCGCGCTGGAGAACGCTGCGTCCGTCAGTTCCATGGTGCTGACCACCGAGGCGCTCGTCGCCGACAAGCCCGAGCCCCCCGCACCGGCCGCTCCCGGCGCCGGCATGGGCGACATGGGCGGCATGTACTAAGAGATAGAAAGACCGCCTGATTCCCGAAGATTCTTGGCTGAAAACTGCGAATTTTTCCGCTGAACCGTGATTTTCTGTGACAAGGTGCTGTGAGCTTACACACAACTTACACATTTTGACGATTTGGAAAGGCTTAATACGGAACAAACTCCCGGCATCCACATCAGCGGATGCCGGGAGTTTTTGTGCGTTCGATTTTGTCATGGTATTGCATTATAGTTTCAACGCCTTTTATTATTTGTCTGCGCAAAGACATCGCAGCAGCCTTTTCTCCACCGGTGCCGTCAAGATTTATGCGCAAAATTATTTGCAGGCTCCGGCTGAGTGAAGTCAGCCGGCAATAGAGGCATCGTCCATGGCTGCCTCCAGATGCTTCATGTTCATGTATTTCTTGTTGCCCCACTGGGTACCCGCCACATGGCGCAGCCTCGCGCAGACCAGCATCAGGGCGGAGTTCCCGTCGGGGAACGTCCCCACCACGCGGGTTCTGCGGCGGATCTCCCGGTTCAGCCGCTCGATCACGTTGTTGGTACGGATGCGCGTCCAATGCTCGCTGGGGAAATCGCAGTAGGTCAGCGTTTCCTCGATGCCGTCCTCGACCTTCTTGGCAGCCTCCTTCAGTTTCATGGCGCGCAGCTCGGCGACCACAGCTTTCGCCTTCTCGCGGGACGCCTTTTAGCTCTCCTGGGCATGGATCGCCTTGAGCATTTTCGCCACAATTTTGACCTTGGATTTTGGCACAACAGAGAAAACGTTGCGGTAGAAATGCACCGTGCAGCGCTGGTATTTGGCCTCGGGGAACACCTCGCCCACGGCCTCCAGCATCCCCATGCACTTGTCGCCGACGATGAGCTTTACGCCGTCCAGACCGCGGTCGCGGAGCCACTGGAAGAAGCTGACCCAGCTGGCCTTGTCCTCCTTCATGCCCTCGGCAGCGCCTAAAACCTCACGAAAACCGTCCTCATTCACGGCGATCGCCACCAAAACAGCAACATTTTCGTACTCTCCGCCCCAGTTGCGGCGCAGGTAGATGCCGTCCACGTAGACGTATGGATAGCGCCCGCCCTGTAACGGGCGGTTGCGCCAGTCCTCGATGTGAACGTAGGCTTTCTTGTTCAGCTCGCTGATGGTGGCGGGCGAGACCTTGCTGCCCCACAGCGCCTCCGTGATGTCCTCCACCCGGCGCACGGAAACGCCTGCCAGGTACATCTCGATGAGGGCCTCCTCCACGCTGCTCTCCCGGCGGCGATACCGCTCGATGATGGCGGTCTCGAAGGACACGCCCTTGAGCCGCGGCATGTGGAGCGTAACGTCACCGGAGGTCGTGGTAAAATTTCGGTCATAGTGGCCGCTGCGGTAGCCCTGACGGGTCTCGCTGCGCTCATAGCGGGCGGCCTGCGTCAGGGACTCCGCCTCCTTCTCCAGCAGCTCGTTCAGGGTTTCCTCCACGCTGCCGCGGACCAATTCCTTGATTTGGCCCTTGATTACTTCCTTGTTTAGCTGTACAATTTTCTCGGACATAGTTTGCTGTCTCCTTTCAGAATGGTGTGTCGTGACTTCATTCTACCAGAGCCTGCAAGCTATGTCTTTTTTTATGCTCTTTTCAATTTGCGCAAGTTATTGTACATTATCTCTCCACCTGCTGCGGGTTGAAGTTTTTCCCGATGAAGACGATCTGGTTGAGCCGGTCGCTGTTTTTTCATCAAAGTTTTTTCAATTTCAGGGTACTCCCGTTTGGTGCGCTTCTGCTCATCCTCCGGAAATGCGGCGCGCCAGTTGGAAACTTCCGTTACCGAGGCGTTCCGCCCGGCCTGCTCAAAGGGCTGGACGTGCATATCATCGTCGGCAAACCAGAGATATGGCCTGCGACGACGCGCGGGAGGAAAGCCGTCCGCAGGACGACGGCGAGGAGCGAACGCTCGAAAAATCAGAGCAGCTGCGTACATGCTATATCTTCTGCCCCGAAGGAGACCGAACACGTCTTTTTGAGGAACTGGACCACAAAACGGCAGTGCCGCTCATTCCGGCGTTTCAGAATTATGTGCTCGCCGCGCTCGAAAGCCGAGACGACCTCCGGCAGCTGGAGGTCGTCTCGCAGAAGGAGCGGATCGACGCATGGGTGCTGAGATTGTCCGTAGGAGATCAGAATGTCGTGGAGGTACTGGAGGAGGGACTGAAAGCAGGACTTATCCAGATCCCCGGCGCGGTCCCCGGTGCGCCGGACGGCTTTGATGAGGTCAGCAATGTCACAGGGTATCTCAACACCTTCGGCGTGACCGTCGCGGACCGCATCCGCAATCAGTTTATGCCGCTCTTTGATCCTGCCAGCGAGCCGCTCTCGGATGAAGTGCTGTCCATCAATGACTTTATCACGCAGCGGGTCGGCTATTCCCTTTACGACGCTCAGCTCGCGGTGGCGGAAGCGGTCAAGCGGCAGCTTGACCGCAGGCAGACGGCGCTCATCATCGCGGAATGCGGTAGTGGAAAGACGAAGATCGGCTCGACCGCCCTTGGTGCGCTGCACGGATTATGGGCTGCACAGAAAAGAGACAGCGAAGGAAAGTCCTTCGGCGTTGTCATGTGTCCCTCTCATGTCACAAAAAAGAGGGTGCGTGAGATTGGGGAAACGCTTCCAAACACCTACGCCATGGTCGTGCATAGTATCACAGATCTGGACCGGCTTTATGCCCTTTATGAGCAGGGCGACAAGAGCGTGTACGCGGTCTTTTCCAAGGAACGTGCTCGGGACGGCTATATGCGCTATCCTGCCGTCCGGTGGAACAAGTGCTGCCGCGCGTTTCTATGCCCGGACTGTGATGCGGCCATCGAAATGGAGATCAGCGAGGATGGGGCGCACTACACCGTGCCGGCAGACCAATTCTTCTTTCAGAAGGAGCCTCGGAAAACCATGTCCGTCCCCGATGCGGTTCCTTGCTGTGGTCGGCGGTCAATCCGAACCGGCAGACCGAGTGAGTCAAGATTGGGGAATACGGCTGGGTACACCGCTAAAATAGTATCGAATTGGGTTAATCGTTGGATAGTGCAGCATACTGTACAGCTATCACGGCAATGCAGGCTCTCGCTGACTCGTTCGACAGTATCAAGTTCATTGCTACTGACAACGTAAATAGCAGAGATTTCGACGAAATCATCTCCGCTCCATTCATTCACGCAGTCCGTTGCAGTTGGCTGTGTGCCAAAGCAGATATTGCTGCGCATGATTTTGACAAAATCACATCGCTCTGTAAGGCGGCACGGAAAACCGCGCTCGGTTTTGAAATCGCTCATATCGGCGTAAATGCCGCTGACGCTGACGAATCACTATCTGTGTGTCAGGCTCTTGACGCCGCTTTCGGCTTCGGTGTGAGAGAGGGCAACAGTTCCAACTTTGCCGGCAGCTGCGTGGAAGTCATGAAAAGCCCGTACCTCGGCAAGAATGGCCATATCGCAGTCAAAACCAACTCCATCCCCCGCGCAGCTGCAGCGCTCCGGAAGAGTGGTTTCACACTCGATGAGTCCACCACCAAATATAAGGGGAAGGAGATAGTTGCAATCTATCTTAAGCAGAACTTCGGCGGTTTTGCCGTCCACCTGCTGCAAAAGTGATTAAACGATTCTACATGTCCTCGGCATTTTAAAATCTCAATGAAAAGCACCTGTATATCCTTGCCTTACTCTGTTGGAGGAAATACAGGTGTTTTTATGTCTTTCTATGAGCACGGCATTATGAACGGCACCTCCAGCACTACTTTCAGTCCCAACAGTCCTATGATCCGCGCTATGCTGGTGACAGTTCTGCACCGTGCCGCGGGCAGTCCGTCCGCTGCCACGGGAACGGCCTTCTCTGATGTTCCTTCGGGCGCCTACTACACAGATGCGGTGGCATGGGCGAGTGCCAACGGCATCGTGACCGGCTACGGCAACGGGCGCTTCGGCTCCAACGATCCCGTCAGCCGCGCCCAGATCGCCACGATCCTCTGGCGTTACGCCGGTTCTCCCAGCACAGACGCCGGGCGGGATTTTGCCGATGAGAGCAGTATCCCCGCTTATGCTTCTGCTGCCGTGGATTGGGCGAGAGCAAACGGCATGGTGAATGGCATCGCCGGCAACCGCTTTGACCCGAACGGAAACGCCACCCGCGCACAGGTAGCTACGATCCTTCACAACTATCTGACCATGACGCCCATTACCCCGCAGCCCGATCCCAGCACTGGCAGCAAAATTCTGGTGGCTTATTTCTCCAGTTCTGGAAACACGGAGCGTGTGGCACAGGACATCGCGGATGAGCTGGGCGCGGATATTTTCGAGATCACACCTGTCACGCCCTACACCTCCGCTGATCTGGACTGGACGACCAGCGGCAGCCGTGTCAACCGGGAGCATGATAACGAAGCCCTGCGCGACATCGCCCTGACCCGGACCACCCCTGCAAATTGGGATGAGTATGATACCGTGTTTATCGGCTATCCCATCTGGTGGGGCATTGCGGCGTGGCCTGTCAACAACTTCGTAAAGGACAACGACTTCACCGGAAAGACCGTCATTCCGCTCGCCACCTCCGCCTCCTCTGGTATAGGCCAAAGCGGTACACTGCTCGAAGAAATGGTGGGCGGCGGCACATGGCAGAGCGGTCAGCGCTTCTCCTCCGGCGTATCCAGCAGCACCGTCCGCGATTGGGCTGCGGGGCTGGGGCTGTAACATAGGCGGAATGCGGTCAATTCAGAAAATCAAGCTCATAGTCGATGCCGCAATGATCGTGGCGCTGCTGCTTTTGATGGCCTATGGTCTTGTGGGCGAAGCGGCGCATGAGTGGCTTGGGATGGGGATGTTCGCCCTGTTTCTCGCGCATCATGTACTCAATCGGAAATGGCTGCTGGCAGTCGGAAAGGGCAAATATACGCCTGTCCGCATGGTCCAGACGTTACTCGCCAGAGCGATTTCCCTCTGTATGCTTGGCTCGATGGTCAGCGGCATCTTCCTGTTGCGGTATGTGTTTTCGTTCCTGCCGAAGCACGGCGGCTATGAAGCGGCGCAAAAAGCGCATCTTTTCTGCGCCTGCTGGGGGCTTTCTCTGCATGAGCCTGCATCTGGGGCTTCACTGGAGCAGGATGCTGACAATGGCGCGCAAGCACTTGCAGCCCTCACCTTTGCGGACGTGGAGCTTGCGCCTTGTCGGCTGGCTCTGGGCGCTGTATGGTGCATTTGCATTTCACCGCAGGAATGTCGGCCTCTATCTGCTGCTCAGAAGCCATTTCGTGTTCTACGACTATTCAGAGCCTGTGATCTTCTTCCTGATCGACTATTTCTCCATCATGGCGCTGTTTACACTGATTGAATACTATTTCTCACAAGTAATCAGAAAATAAAAAGTGTCAGATGCCCCAAGGTGGAACGATTCTAAGGCCGTCCCATCTTACCTTTTTATCCCATCACAACGAAAATCAATGAATTCTTTTGTAGAACCCATATATAACATGTAACTCTACTGCGTTCATTTTGTTCCTTCTTTTGATTGGATATGGCTTTCCGCCCTTTACTCATTGCCTGTTCAATCTCCTGGGTGACGCGAGCGCACAAGGTGGCCCTACCTGCGCATCGAATGCTGCGAATGAAAGTGGCGGCTGACAGACTCCTTGACGGGCGTGTTGGCCCAGGTCGATAACTGTCAGGCTATTTGCTCGCTCATTCTAACAGCTTCGGCTTTGAGATGGGAAAAGACGCGGCTGGCTGCCGTGCCTTAAACCGTAATTATTATTGTAGGAGCTGATTTCAGAGGTGAAAAAAGTCCCTGGTATTTTGGGGCATCTTTACAACGTGCATCATGCAGAGCTTGAGAACAGCGTATGATCTACGGCGCGTCATTTCTACGCATACGTTGGGCGAAGGATTCTGCTGACAGCGCCAGCAAGCAGCTGGGCAGGAGCAATTTATTTGAATGGAGGAACAGCAGGATTGACCGCTTTTTCTGCGACCTCACTGTGCGCGATTTCGATGAACTGCTTTGCCGCGCGGCTGAGATAGCGGTCACTGCGGTAGCTGATCTCGATTTGACCGCACAGAGCCTCGTCATTGACGGGAAAGATCAGCGCGCCATCGTTGGGGCCAGTGTAGTTGCGCTCCAGCGGAAGAATCTTCTGGGCGTAGTTTTCATAGGAGAAGGTGATCCCCATGCCTCGCTCACACAAGCTGAAAAGCGTTTCCATATCGTTGGTCTCCATCAGTGCGCTGGGACGCGTGCCGATCTGCTGAAAAAAGCGATCCGTGGCCATGCGCACATGGGTTCCGACGGACAGAAGAACAGGGACATCCCGAAAGAAGCCCGCTGTAAACGGGTGTCCGTTCTGGTAGGCGAGCACGGCGGCTTCCCAGGTGTCAGGATAGCGTGAGCGCATGAGAGCCAGCGGAGCAATCACACAAAAGCGGTCACGCAACAGGAGGATGTTACTTGTGCTTTCGCAGCTGGGCGGATTGTTGCAGATGATGAGATCCAGCTCGCCCTTAAGAAGCTTTTCCTGAAGTGTCTGGTTATCCGTGATGATGGTGTGCACCTCCACGCGGGGATAGAGCTTGCTGTAGGTCGGCAGGATCTGAGGCAGAAGCGTACGCGCACGGACACGCGTAAGCCCGATGGCAAGGCTGCCGGCCCGCTCGCTGGAAATGTCGTCGAGCTGGACGTGGATCTGCTTTTCCAGATCGAGGATCTGGTGCGAAATGCGCAGCAGGCAGGAGCCGGCGTAGGTCAGTGTCAGCCGCGGTGAACGTTCAAAAAGGCGCACATTCAGCTCTTCCTCCAACCGATTGATGTGCCCGCTCAGACTTTGCTGCGATATGAAGAGCTTTTCCGCAGCATGGGAGATATTCAGCTCCTCAGCAACTACGGCAAAATAACGCAGACTTGTAAAATTCATATTCTGTATTTCCTTGTTTTTAATACAATTTTTTTCTGTTGCTGATATGATATACTAACTCTGTCAAAAAATCAATTTGCAGGAATGACTTTATGAAATAATTATTAAAAATACACAAAAATCACAATTTACTTTTTGGCGGCACAGGAAAATAACTGTGCCTTTTTGCTCGTAATATCTGTTTTACTATTTCCTGATGCTCCGCTATAATGGCAGACAAAGGAGGCGAAAAACATGTTTTCTCTGGAAGGAACATTTGATATTCACGTTCACGCTTCACCGGATGTGATTCAGCGGTTGGGTGATGACCTTGAGATATCCCGTAAATGCAAGGAAGCGGGCATGTGCGGTATCGCCGTCAAGGGGATGCAGGAGAGCACGACGAGCCGCGCCTACTATGTAAATAAGCTGCTGGATGGTTTCCGCGTGGTCGGCGGTATTTGTCTGAACTATCCTGTTGGCGGGCTAAACCCATCTGCGGTGGATACATGCCTGAGGACTGGCGGACGCATCGTGTGGATGCCGACGCTGCAGTCAAAGTTTCATGCAGGGCTGAAGGGAAAGCTAGGAAAGGGCTCGGCAGGGCTTTATTATTACAATCCGGATAGAAGTACCGGGATTACTGTTTTGGATGATGAAGGCACACTTCTGCCAGAGGCCAAAGAGATTGTTGCGTTGATCAAAGAGCACAATGCGCTGCTTGCCACTTCGCATCTCTCTCCTGAGGAGATCATCGCCTTGTCCAAGTATTGTGAGCAAGAAAAGGTGAAGATCAGCCTGACGCATCTTGGCTGGACGCCGGAGTACAACATGGCTCTGGCGAAGGAGGTAATCGCGCATGGTGCGAACGTGGAGCTGACAGCAGTGACATTTGGCGGGTATACGCACAAAATGAAGATCGGCGATTGCGTGGACTTTATCCGGGTGCTCGGACGAGAGCATTTGGTGCTGGCAACAGATGCCGGAGCCATTCGCTTTGCACAGCCGTATGAATATCTGCGCACCTTTGCTGAAAACCTGATTATCGGCGGCATTCCGGAGCAGGATGTTCGTTATATGATGACTGAGCGCCCACTGAGCCTTATTGCAGAGTGAAGAAAAGAAGGAAACAAAAATGGAAAATACTTATATTGGAATGGTTGGTTTCCGCTACCGAGCCGAGATCACCCGTCCTGCGCTGGAGCGTGTCAATATGCTCACGGCGTATTCCACATGCAACATTGCCGACGGTATGCAGAAGATGTATACTATGGACAGCGGGATCAAAGCAGTTTGTCCCACAAAAAAGATTTGCGGTCCCGCTGTTACGGTTCGTATTTCACTGGGCGACAATCTAATGTTGCACAAAGCGTTGAGCCTTGTGCAGCCTGGAGATATCCTTGTTGTCGATGCGCAGGGCTGCACCACATTTTCTGCCTGCGGCGGCATTATGATGTTACGCATGAAGAAGCTTGGCGTGCAGGGTATTGTGGTAGATGGTGCTGTGCGTGATATCGAGGATATCCGCGAGATCGGACTTCCTGTCTATGCTAGAGCGATCGTACCTCAAGGCGGTGGAAAGGGTGGTCCAGGTGAGATCAATTTTCCGGTCGCCTGCGGTGGGGTTGCTGTTATGCCTGGAGATGTAATCGCGGCGGATGACAATGGCATCGTCTGCGTTCGCCAGGATGACATTGAAAAGGTTGCTGCCGGTGTGGAGGCCAAGCTGGAAAAGGAAAAGAGCTCCTTTGCGGAGATCAAGGCCGGAAAGCTGGTCAAGAGTGACATTGATGAGTTGCTTGCGAAAAAGGGCATTGTTTAAGAAAGAAGGGAACAACCATGGAAAAGCAGAAAATTGTGTGGCTTCAGGTGCTGAATCCTGCGGTAAAGGCAGAAGCCAACAAGGCGCTTCCGGAAGGGTTCGAGGTGGTTTTTCCAACCTCTTCCACGGATACAGAGGAGCATGACCGCCTGATTGAGGAAGCGGATTACCTGATTACCCAGAGCATTTACGTTACCGGCGAGCAGCTCAGGCGGGCAAAGCACCTCAAAATGATTCAAAAATATGGAATTGGTGTGGACAAGATCGATTGCAAGGCGGCCAAGGAACTCAACATTCCAGTATGCATTACGGCGGGCGCAAACTCTGTTCCTGTATCCGAAATGGCGATAGGGCTTATGCTTGCGGTCAATCGCCGTATCCCTTATGTGGACAAGGCTGTGCGGGCTGGACAGTGGCCCAAAGCTGAGATGCGTGCGCAGTGTTACATGCTGCAGGGGAAAACGATTGGTCTTGTCGGTATCGGAAACATTGCCAAGCAGGTTGCAAAGCGCCTGAGCGGCTTTGATGTAAAAGAAATCGTATACTACGATATTTTCCGCCTCAGCGAGGAAAAAGAGCAGGAGCTTCATGTGCGCTATGTGCCGTTAGATGAGCTGATGACCGTATCGGATGTGATTTCCATCCATGTCCCGCTGACCGATGAGACGCGCGGTATGATCAGTGCCGAGCGCATCGGCATGATGAAGCCCACGGCGATCCTAATCAACACGGCGCGCGGCTTTATCATTGATCAGGATGCACTGATCGATGCGCTGCGTGAAAAAAAAATCCGCGGCGCCGGCCTAGATGCCTTTGAAGAAGAGCCGCTCAGTGCCGACAGTCCCCTGCTTGCGCTGGAGAATCTGGTCTTGACCTGCCATCATGCTGGTAGCGTGATCGACAACGTCCTTCCCCGTGCAATCCATGCCTATGGCAATATTGAAAAGTTTTCCCACGGAGAAGCGGTTGATCCTCGTGACATTATCGTAAAGAAACATTAAAAAATATAAAAATCAACAGGAGGATACAACAATGAAAAGAACGCTCGCCCTCATTTTTAGCTGCATCATGCTCCTCGCGTTGCTCACAGCCTGCGGTAATGACGTTGCCACGGACGCCGACCAGAGCGGCACAACTCCGGACGCAACAGAGTCTTCGGATCTCCCTGCATCTTGGCCGAAAGGAACCATCACCTATGAGTGTGGCTACGCTGCCGGCGGTACGCAGGATCTTGTGATTCGCGCGTTGGCGCAGTACGCTGAACCTATCACTGGCAACAGCTACTATGTGGAGAATATCACCGGTGGTTCCGGTCTGATCATGGTCAACGATGTGTATGGTCGGGACGCGGATGGTTCTACCGCTTGCATCTACTCCTGCACGATCCCAACGGCGGAGGATTTCCAGTATTTCCCCTCTGATCTGCTGGATTCGCTAATGAAGGCCAATGTTCAGATCTACGATCAGATGCAGGCTTGCGCACAGGTGAACGTTGACTATTCTGCAATCTTTATCCGCAGCGACGAGACCCGCTTCACCACCTTTGAAGAACTTGGCGAGTATGTTGCGGCGCACCCCGGTGAGCTGTCCTTCGGTGCGACCGGCGCGTCCGGCAATGGCGGCCTGATGCTCCAGACTTTCATCAATAAGTTCGGCTGGGATATCAATCCGGTCTACTATGACTCCACGCCTGAAGAAAAGGCGGCCATGCTCAATGGCGAGCTTGATATCATGTGCACTACGATCGCATGGATGCCCTCTTCTGAAGGCTTTACCTGCCTTGGCTATTCCGCTGAGACTTCCAATCAGGATTCCTATCCGGGTATTGCCACCTTCAAAGAACAGGGCTACGACTTTGTGGCCACCATGCGCCGCGGCATCTTTGTGAAGAAGGGAACCGACCAGTCAATCGTGGATTACATGGAAAAACTCCTCGGTCAGATCTGCTCTGACGAAAACTACATTGCCGATCAGGCCGCCCTCAACTATACGGTCGATTATGCAAGCGCTGCCGAGATGCAGAACTCCATCAATACCGTGGTCGAGACCTACCAGAATCTCAAGTAATGCGCTATCTTGCTGACCGCTCTTTCGCATGGGCATGGAGCGGCCAGCCTTTATTCCGAAAGTGAGGTCATTCATGTACCTGCAAAATAAGCTCGTATCCATCGTAACCTTCGCCTTTTTTGCTTGGCTATTTTTTAGCGGCTCAGGTTTTCCTGGAGTTGCGGCGTATATGCCGGTGTTTGTTGCTATGCTCGGTATGCTGTGCAGTGCTTTGCTGTTTATCTCGGTCTGCATCAAGCAAGGGCGCGGGCAGGAGATGGAATATGCAAAGTTCTTTCCCAAGAAGGAGACCGTACAGCTCTTTTATGCATTTACCCTCGTGGTAGCCTATTGTGTACTGCTTAAGCCGGTCGGCTTCGTTGTCACCAGTTTTTTATTTTTCTTTCTCTTCTCGCTTTGCTTTGGCAAAAAGGAGAAGATCGTACAGTACCTGCTTGCTTCGGCCGCCGTGGTAGGTGTAATCTACTTTGGCTTTGGCCTTGCACTACACACGAACTTTCCTAAGGGCTTTTTGATTTAAGGAGGGCTGCACAATGCTTGAAAACTTATGGATGGGTATTCAGGGAGCCTGTACGCCCTTTAATCTGGTTTGCTGCCTTTTGGCCACGATCGAGGGCATCATTGTCGGCGCACTGCCTGGCCTTGGTCCTACCATCGGCATGTCCCTGCTAATCCCGTTTACCTATTCGATGTCTCCGTCCGTTGCGCTGACGTTTCTTGCGGCCTGTTACTGCGGTACACAGTATGGCGGGTCGATTACGGCGATTCTGCTCAATACGCCCGGCACACCCTCCGCCGTTGCCACAACGATTGAAGGCTATCAGATGACGCTCAAGGGCCGCGGCGGTGAGGCACTCAATGAAGCGGCGGTCGCATCCTTCTGGGGCGGTATTGTCAGTGCGCTGGCATTTATTTTCCTTGCGCCGGTGCTGGCTGACTTCAGCATCAAGTTTGGCTCGATCGAAAATTTTCTGATCGCGCTGTTCGGTCTTGCAATCATTGCATCCTTGAGCGAAAAGGATATGCTCAAGGGCCTAATCGGCGGCGCGTTCGGTATGGCGCTCGGCTGTATCGGTACGGATCCCTTCACCGCAGCAGAACGCTATACGTTTGGCATCCTGCGGCTGAGTTCCGGCCTGCCCACGCTGCCGGTCATGATCGGCGTCTTTTCCATCGCGCGTATCATTCATAATATCCGCGAGTCCGAAGCGCAGAACCTCGATGCGACAAAGGATGTCAAACTGCACTATCACCTCTTCCGTGATTTGTTCCGCTACCCGATCACTTATCTGCGCGGCAGCATCATCGGTACGGTGGTCGGGATCATTCCCGGCGCCGCGGGCAATGTGTCCACCTTTATGTCCTACGACCAGGCAAAGAAATGGTCCAAGCATCCAGAGACATTTGGGCATGGTGAACGTGAGGGCGTGGCGGCCTGCGAATCGGCCAATAACGGCGTGACCGGCGGCGCGATGATCCCGACAATGACGCTTGGCATCCCGGGATCCCCGTCGATGGCAGTGTTTATGGGGGCACTGCTGATTCAGGGGCTTCAGCCCGGTTATGATCTGTTCAGTGCAAACAACAGCAGGATTATTTATCCGTTTATGATCGGCCTGATCATTGCTAATATCATGATGCTGCTGGTGGGATACTTCTTCTCCCGTCATTTCCTTGTGGTGCTCAAGGTGCCGTCAAATATGCTTGTTGCCGGCATTGTGGTGCTCTGCGTGGCGGGTGTTTATGCTTCCGGCAAGAATATGACGGACGTTTTCATTATGCTGATGTTCAGCTTTATCGGCTATCTGATGAATCGGTTCCAGTTCAGCGGTACGCCGGTCGTGCTTGGCTTTATCCTCGGTCCGCTTGCGGAGAAGTCCCTGCTCAAGGCCATGGCCATCAACAAGACGGTTCCGGCGCTGATAGGAAAAATGTTTACCAGCCCTATCTGCCTGATCCTGATCGCTGTTATTGCATATATTCTGCTCAAGTCGTTTTTTGCATCCTATCGGAATGTCAAGAAAAAGAACTGAATCCTTCGTAAATGCAGTCTTCTGATGAAGTAGGGATGTGAACTGGACGGTTCACATCCCTACTTCGCTGTAATCCTGCTAAAAAGTAAAATGGGATTCGTAAACAGAAAAAGAGTATAGCAAAGAAGAAGCGCTGATAGCAGCAATTGAAAGCGCCTGCGGTGCAATACACTCAAGGATATACAAGGATAGACTGCCGAGCAGATATCGACGGACAGGTCCATCACCGCGCCGGAGGAGCCGAGAAAGATCGACGCGACGAAGATCTTTGTCAGGTCGATGTGCTGGTACCCCGCGTAGAGCAGGCTCTCGCTGGATTCCATGACCGCGCCGTGGATCTGGAATAGATCCGTAAACACAGCGCCCAGCACCGCCGTCACCAGAATGCCCAGCGCCGCGCCGGACGCCGCCGCAAGAAATCGGCGATCCCAGCCGTAGATCAGCAAAATCAGCGCCGTCAACGCCATCACCAGCCCCAGAGAGGCCCAGATGGGGTTATATCCGTTCAGCAGGCTGGGCACCAGGACCTTCCACATGAGCAGGATTGTGTCAACGAAGGACAAAATGGCGCGCAGCCCTGTTCCTCTGGCAAAGAGCAGAAGCAGCAGCAAAAACAGCTCCGCCAGAATCGCCTCCTTGTCCAGACGGAAATGGTCAGTCATGTAGACCATCATGATCTCGCCACCGCTGTGGCTCACAACGACGAACGCCTTGTCTCCGGCGGAAAACAGCTTGTCCTGCGCCATGGAACCGCCCAGATGGTTAACGGCGTCCGTTTTCGTTCCCTCGAACTGTCCGTCCAAAATACACACACGACAGCGCTGATCGCCGGTGCGGACCAGGCCGGTATCGTAGACGTCGCTCTCGTCGGTGGACAGGACCAATGCGGTGACTCGATCTGCGTTCTGGTAGGAAAGCGACCCCTCATAGCCGGTGGGCAGAATGAGCAGCACTGCCATCAGCACGAGCGATGCGGCCACCGGCCAGAAAGTGTTGGATCTTATGATTGTTTTGATATTTCTCATTGTCCTCATCTATGGCAGAGGAAGGCACTAGGCGGATGCCTCCTGCCTTCCTCTGCCGATCCTCTTACATTAATGTAATTTTTCCGGGTTGAGCATGTGTGAATATACGAGTATGTCCGGAGGACAAAAGGGTGATAATTTGAAAATCATAATGGCTGAGGCAGCCTTGAAAGAGCAAAAAACACAGCCACAGGAACTGCAGCAAAAAAGCAGAATGGGATTACGGGGTCAGTCTGACGCGGCTGTTAACTCATCTTTGGAAATGTAGTCGTATTTGCGAAGCAGCGTCAGTCACTCCGCCTTGGAGATCACAACAGTAAGTCCGGCCAACTTATGCCAAGTGAGCACACATTGATCCTATTGTGGCGTCTCAAAAAGCTGCCCAACTCACTGCGGCATATTTACGCGCTGGTGCTGGTAACGATCAGCTGGATATGGCTATTGTGCGTGGCGGGGCATCCAGCCTAATGCGGACGAGTGGACACAGGAAGTCCTCTGCAATAATTCCCACGGCACAACTTGGAATAAGGTCCCCTTGCCCTATGTCCCCGCCGAGGAGATCACCGCATGGTATCAGCATCCGACCCGCCATGTTTCCTATAACAATGGCCAGTATGAAACAGAAAGTATTTACGAATGCAAATACTTGCCCGGCAGTGACCAGTACGCTATGTTTCTGAACTTCAACTAGGCACAAACTGTCATTGAGGGCAGCGGCAAGAGCGGCAAGCTCGTGCTTATTAAAGATTCCTACGGCAACACCTTTTCCTAATTTTCCGTGGAGGACTATGCGGAAGTCCATGTTATCGACCTTCGCTTCTTCAAGGGTGATGTAGTGGAGTACGCCAAGGAAAACAGCATTACCGATACGCTGGCGCTGTACGGTACGCAGAACTTCGTAAAGAACACGAGTATTACGGAGAGTGTGTGAGTATTTTGCCAGAGCGAGAGACTGGCAATAACACAGTAATTGCACGCAATACACGAGCGCAGGATTTTAATAATGAAGCCGTCGGCTTAAAGGTGAAATTAGGCGACGGCTTCGACTCCGGCGCTGTATGATAACACATAACGTTGAGCTGAATGAACCTAAACCGAATAGTTACACTCAGTGTAGACCTACTGTAAATTCAGATCATTCTGTGTTTACGAAAGTCTACATTGAGTGTAATTTTTGTGCTTTGTATGGGTGGTCAAACGGGGCCGGTTTTCTACATTTATTACGAAGGGATGAGACATCCACCCCCTATTCTCACACGAAAGAAGGAGTTTGATTTGAGCAAACGAAAACACGGACCTACGATCATACCGCCCCTATCAGCCAATGTGGATAACAAAGAAAAACGATTCATTCAGGTTGGAAACTCACTGCTCCTCTCCA
>OGXE01001583.1_pt1 | contig 19188 bp, 21 predicted proteins | sample 1576181 | NCBI WGS metagenome assembly OGXE01 (sample SAMEA3541478, study PRJEB24748) | human gut metagenome | biome: human gut; feature: human-associated habitat; material: faeces | place: China | collected 2012 | reverse complement strand
AGTCGGAAATGTGGCACCTAGTAAAGTAACTGAGAAATATAAAAGAAATAAATATCATGAAGTAAATTATTGCTATGTGGAAGGAGAGAGTTTGTGATGAGAGAAGAAGATACCGTATGTGTAGGCAGTGATGGTTTGCAATATTGCAAAGTCTGTGGGGAAGCGAAAGAAGCATTTTTTCCTGAGGGTGGATTTATGGGGATGAAGAAACATTCCAGGCAATGTGCCTGTGACAGAAAAGCGTATGAAGAAGAACAAAAATATTTTAAAGACAAAGAGCACCGGGAATTAGTCAGCAGAAATACGAGCATCTGTTTTGACGAGAGCAGAATGGAAGAGTGGACATTTGAGAATGCAGATATGTCAGATACGGTAATGCATAGAGCAAAAAAATATGTTGATAACTGGGAGGAAATGAAAAGAAATCATATAGGCTGTTTGTTCTGGGGACCGGTTGGTACCGGGAAAAGTTTTATTGCGGGGTGCATTGCCAATGAACTTCTTAAGCAAGAAGTAATGGTAAAGATGACAAATTTCAATACCATTATTGATGATATATTTCCACTGGCAGACAAAACGGAATATATCAATGCATTGGCTTCTTACCAGCTTTTGATTATTGATGATCTTGGAGTGGAACGAAATTCAGAATATGCGTTAGGAATTATTTTTAGCGTCATAGATCGAAGAATCCGTTCAGGACGACCTTTGATCATTACGACCAATCTTCCGCTGAAAGAAATAAAAAACGAGACCATGTTAGATAAAAGACGTATCTATGACCGTATTTTAGAAATGTGTACGCCTATGTATGTTGGAGGCACAAGTAAGAGAGAAGTGATTGCAAGTATGAAAATGGAGAAAGCGAAAACGTTGTTGAATACAAACAGAGGGGAGGAGGACTGCGAATGAATCATACAGAAAAAACAATACCTGTTTGGAAGAAATATTCTTTAAATGTTTCCGAAGCAGCAGAATATTACGGAATTGGAGAAAAGAGATTGAGACAAATCGCAGGTGAAAATGAGGGAGCGGATTTCATTTTGGAAGTAGGTTCTCATATTCGATTCAAAAGGAAATTGTTTGAAGATTATCTGGATACAGCCAGCACAGTTTAAGTGACAGAATAGAAGAAATAGTAATGAAAATAATATTCATTTTATCTTAGCGAAGGAAAGGTCTTGTGGTATAATGAATAAACCGAGACGGTCTTCCAAGTTAAATGAACATTTGATGAAGGAGACTAAAATATTATGAGTGAAAAAAGGAGAGATCATAGAGGACGTATATTACACAATGGAGAAATACAGTTATCTGATGGCAGATATCGATTTAAGTATGTCGATGAGATGGGAAAGGAGCGCTGCGTATATAGCTGGCGCTTAGACCATAACGATGCAACTCCGAAAGGAAAGCGCCGTACTTTGTCGCTTCGGGAGATGGAGAAGAAAATCCAGGCGGACCATTTTGAGCAGATTGCAACAAATGGCGGAAATATGACGGTACTGGAACTGGTTGAAAAATATACATCAACAAAAACCGGTGTCAGACCTACTACAGTTGCAGGATACGGAACAGTTATCAATTTATTGAAGAAAGATCCATTTGGAAAAAGAAGGATTGATACGGTTCGGATTTCGGATGCAAAATGTTGGCTGATACATCTTCAGCAGGTAGAAAAGAAAAGTTATAGTTCCATCCATTCAATCCGAGGAGTTCTTCGTCCGGCATTTCAGTTGGCAGTGGATGATGACCTGATCAGGAAAAATTCATTTCAGTTTCAGCTAATGGAAGTGGTTGTGAATGACAGTGTGACAAGAGAGGCAATCAGCAGGGCTGAGGAACGAAAGTTCCTACGGTTTGTGAAGGAGGATCCTCATTTTTGCAGGTATTATGAGGGGATTTACATATTATTTAAAACCGGCCTTCGCATCTCGGAATTTTGTGGTTTGACCATTTCTGACATTGATTTTAAGGAGCATACGATCAACATTGATCATCAATTGCAGAAAAAATCAAAAATCGGATATTATATTCAAGAGACTAAAACAACCAGCGGAACGAGAAAGATACCTATGACTGCAGATGTAGAGGAATGCTTTCGGAAAATAATAGAAAAACGAAACCCACCCAAAGCAGAACCTATGGTAGATGGAAAAAGTGGATTCTTATACTTTGATAAAAATGAAAGTATCTGTTATTCCCTGCACTGGGAGCATTATTTCCAACACATCATTCAGAAGTATAATAATACTTACAAAGTACAGATGCCTGTCATTACACCGCATGTATGCCGACACACCTATTGCTCAAATATGGCAAAATCCGGAATGAATCCAAAAGCATTGCAATATTTGATGGGCCACTCAGATATCAGCGTAACGCTGAATACATATACGCATGTAAATCTTGAGGATGCCAGGGAAGAAGTTGCCCGGATTCAGGTTGTGTAATTACGATTTTTAATTGAAAATAGCAAGGTGTAAAATGGAAAAACATACACCTTATTTTACACCTTTTGCTGACGATATTATGCGAAAATAAACCAGGTTATGCCAGAAAGCAAAAATTTACAAAGGCTTACAAAGCCCGAAAAACCAAGAAAAACTAAGAAATGCGAGGTTATGCAACAATGATAAAAGTACTATTTGTTTGCCACGGCAGTCTATAATAAAATGGTTGAAACGTAGTAAAATAGGGCTTTTGAACATTTTGTAATTAAGTTTTTACCTATGATTTACTTATTTCGTTTTTGTGCCTAAGTATGTATAAAAAGGATAGAAATGAGAGTTTGTTGCAGTAGCTACAGACTCTCTAATTTTATGCAAAAAAATGTGAAATGACAGAGTGGTTACACATTCTGCCATTTTTCAAATCAGTAAGTAGTTTCCGTCACTTCGTATATTCCATAAATAAATCCTTGGCTATTACCACCACTGACACCACATTTTTTCAGCGTTAGAGACAGAGAAGAAACCGAAGAAGAAAGAAACAAAGCCAGCAAAGGCAGAGACGAAGCCGGAAAAAACAGAAAAGCCGGTAGAAACAAAGAAAGATACAATCAAATAAAAGGTAATCATTAGAGAAAATAGGGTGTCATGATTGGCACTCTATTTTATTAGAAAAATGGCAGAGGGTAGCATGGAATATATAAAAAATATCCTAAAATCAGAATGAAAAGTCCGGCTAAATCCACTATTGAACAATCTGATTTTCAGCGTTACCCTCCAGGAGAATTAAAAGATAATAATTTTTAAGGAGGATTCAAAAATGGGTGAAAAGAGATTTGAAACCATGGAAGAATTTGCAGAGGCAGTGAGGACAGAGTTTGAGAAAAGGATTGAGAAGAGTGCGATCGTACAAAAAATCAATAAGAACAATGGAATCATGTTATATGCTTTAACAGTGTTGGAAGATGAAATCAACATAAGTGCGACAATATATCTTGAGCCGTATTACGAAGTATATGAGGATACTGGCATGGAATATATTTTAAGCAGGCTGGAAAGGGTTTATGAAGAAAACAAGCCGGAGCAGAGTTTTGACATCAGTAAGATTTTAGATTATGAGAGTATTAAAGAAAATTTGAGAGCAAAACTTATTAATTATGAGTTGAACAAAGATTTTTTGAAAGAAGTGCCACATAGAAGATTTCTGGACTTAGCAATTGTTGCTTTTCTGGAGCTGGAGAGTTATGAGCTGATTGAGGGATTGGCAACAATTACCGTAAAAGATAATTTACAAAAGGCTTGGGGAGTAGAAGCTGGAGATATTATTGATGTTGCCTTAGATAACATTAAGGGAGATATTACGTTAAATAGCATGGGTGATTATATAGATTTATCAATGTTTGAAGCCGACGAAAACTTGATTGATATGTACATAGTTACAAATCGACTGAAATTACATGGAGCGGTGGCAATGATACAGAAAGACAGACTGAAGGAATTTGCAGACAACTTAAAAGTAGATACATTGACAATTATACCAAGCAGTGTACATGAGTGTATAATCATTAGTGATAAGGATGCTCAAAAGGATACAGAGGAATTAAGGAAGATGGTTAGAGAAGTCAATGAAACTGTAGTAAGTGAATATGAAATCTTGAGCAACAATGTCTACATGTATTGCAGAGCAACAGATGAAATCAAAATCGCATAAGAAGTCTGGGGATGCAATGAAAGTTGTGTCCCCAGCAATAAAAATATGGAGCAATCAGATGAAAACAGCAAAGATAATAGAAATTTTAATCATAGCAATTTTAGTTGTGATTATATTCCATGATACGATTGTAGAAATCATAGTAAGTTTATTGAAATAAATGAGGATAAGGGCAAACATCAAGAGGAAAAACTATGAATTACGAGGAACAAATAGAAGAACTTAGGGAAGATTTGATTAGGCAAGTAAATCAAAAATGTGACAGTCTGTTAGAAGCCTATAGAAATGGTGGATATTGTGATTTACATGAAAAAAGAGAGTGGGAGCATAGATTGATAGCAGTGTCTCCGGCAGAATTAAAAGGGAAAAAGCCACTAGCAATCCAGACAAAATCGGGTACATGGATAGAAACACTTACATGGAAAAAAGTAGTACAGAAGATTTTGCAGACATACAATGAAAATCCAGAATCACATAAGAAGTTTATGGATATGCGAGGCAAAGTATTTGGCAGATGGAGGGCAATATTAGAAAGTACACCAGATAATATGAGTGTACCGCTAAAGATAGATGAACACTTATATTTTGAAGCAAAATTTGACACCGAGACAATAATAAAAGTCTTGTTAGAAAAGGTGCTTACACCAGCCAATTGTGATTGCAGTGAAATCAAAATAAGATACAAGGAGTAAAGCAGAGATGGTAGAGAAATATACATACTTACATGTTTACAGTGAATTAAATACATGGATAGATTTTGTGATTACTTTATCCTAAAGTGAAGATGGAGACCGGGCAAAGCAGATAGCCGAACAGGCATACGAGGACTGGTTTAAAACTACAAGCGAAGCAAAAGCAGGAGATACAACGATCTTTGAATATATCAAAGGAAAATTAGAAGAAGAAAATATTAAATGTGGCATTTTCTACAATGATGAAGTCAAAGAGCAGTTCGAATAAAACGTGCGATATATCCCAGAGTTTCAGCAGATAAATGTTGATGACCTGGGATATTTTTATTTGTAAATAAAATTGTAAGTGCACTACCAAAAAACTGACATATAAAATATATAAATATGTACATAACTTCAACAGAATAGAGATTCAATATATATTTAAAAATAAATAAAACAACTTGTAATAGTTTATACAAATAATGCCAATTGCCAATATTACAGCATATACAAAAAAGCGACAGATACCATAAAAACAAGGTCTTATTTCCGGCACAAACACTACAGACACCAGAAAACATCAGCGTTAGAATTATTTCAGAAGTTAAGGAAAGGACAGGTAAGAAACATGATGGAGAGATTGTTACATTGGATATTTAAGAGCAGAAAGAAAGATTGTAGGCATTGCTGCATAGGTTGTGAGTATTATGGCATGTGCAAGCAGGATGAAATTTCATAGATTTGATAAGGGCATCAGTCAGAAATTGGCTGGTGCCCTCAACAGTTTTAAGGGGGAAAAGAAATATGTTAAAGAATTACCAAGAGATGTTAGAGTATGCGTTTGATGTGTTGAACAGAGTTTATTTTAATGGTGAGCTGCCACCTATTGTTATATGTATTATGAGCAGTAAGCGTACCTATGGACATTATACAGTAAATAAGGAATGGCGTTTAGAAGAGGAGCGTTTACATGAGATAAACATAAGTGCAGAGCATTTGGATAGACCTATAGAAAACGTGTGCGCTACGCTGTGCCATGAGATGGTTCATTACTACTGTGCTATGAATGGGATAAGTGATACAAGCCAGAGTGGACGCTACCATAATAAAAATTTCAAAAGAGAAGCAGAAGCAAGGGGACTTATGATAACACAGGCGCCTTATATAGGCTGGAGTGTGACAGAGCCTAGTTTGGAGTTTATAGAGGTGATTCATAGTAATGGAATTGAGAAACCCTTAGATATCAATAGGGACGGATATTATGGTGGATGGGGAGCTGGTGGAAGTAATGGTTTAACTGGTAAAGGAATCGGTGGGGATGATGGCACGACAAGGAAGCCAAAGGGCTCAACACGTAAATATATGTGTCCCTGCTGTGGTAACAGCTTTAGAGCAACGAAGGATATCAATGTACTTTGTATGGATTGCAATGAGCAGTTTATCAAGGTTGAGAAATAGAAAATAAGTAAGGGCATAACATGTGGATTTCATTTTGGGGTCTTCTAAATGAAATCCATATGGACAACTTGCAATAAGTGATATGCATTAGCAAAGAAGATAGGGGGCATGTATGGTGAAGATATTGATAGGAGATCATATTGAGGTACTTTTGCGAGATGGAACGATTATGAGAGGAACGTTAGAAAAGGTGGGTAAAGACCATTTGGTCTTGGACGAGGACAAGGTATTTGGAGATTGGGTGTTTATATATTTTGTGAATATCGTAGATATCAGAAGATAACTTAAATTTGCCAATTGCCAAAAATAATGATGGATTGTAAAGGTCAGCTTGTAAAGGCTGGCTTTTTGTTTTGCGTGAGCAAGCAGTATGAGGTGCTTAGTTAGGTGTTTATATATGTTGATTATTATGTCGTGATTTATGACGTATGGATAAGAAGAAATGTATTTATTTTTGATAAATGATGAAGTTTAGACCACGTCATTTTTTCAAGAACTACGTTAAAGAAAGAGAGGTGAGACAAGATATGGATGGACAAGAAATATCCGGTAGATTGATAAGACCGGATGGAACAGAGCAGTACTGGTGGAACGGAGTGAATAACCACAACGTGATACCAGAAGAATTAATTGATGCTGTGCTTGCAGCGGAGAAAAACAAGAAAGAGAGGAAAAAATAATGAGAACAAAGGATAACAACATGAGAATAAGGGATTGCCTATTTGGAATACAGCTCAACATAATATTAGTACTGATAGGTTTAGGTGTACTAGAGCCTATCGTGTGCAAAAAGGCTGTGTGTGCAAAAGGAAACCATAAAGATTCGACAAATGCTTATTTTCGTATCGCAGGGACAAATCTTGTATGGATGCATGTGCAGGACGGATATGGCATAATCATCAACGAGTTTATCCTTACTCGAAGTGGAAAGGAAATAAACTTAATAGAGGTGCTGTCTCAATATTATTGGTATATTGAGAATCGAACCGGAATAATCAAGTGTTTTACACTTGACAACAGAGCAATTTATAGGTGCATCATGAGCATTATTCTATATGATAATGTACATGTAAAAATGCCGAAGTGGCTTGAGGTGCACCATAAGTGGTGGAAATGGTGCAACACACAAAACGCCATGACTGCGGTTTGTTATAGAAAGCATCAATATTTCCACAACTTTGTGAACAGCAGGAAGTCACATCAGAAGGGAGTTGTGATTTCCGATATAGCACAGTGGTTGCATTGGAAAAATGTAATTGTGGCGGAAGATGCAAGACTGAAGAAGCAAAAAATGTAAAGGAATAGTGAAGCAAAAACAAATGGCATCGTTAGAAATGGCGGTGTCATTTTTATTGCCAATCTGCCAAAATTTAAGAGTGATTACATGGAGATTGCGACATGGATAGTGAAAAAATTTTGAAAACAGAAGAGTTTAATATCGTTGGAAAATCAATATTACATTGAGCAATTTTGGATATGGACTAGTTGATAATTCGATATGTAGCTTCAAGGTAAAATAAGGTTACATTAGATTATTTGCTACATTATTTGAAAATATATGTTTTGTGTGAGTAAATTGTTGTAGAAAAATTTTGAAGCCGGACTATGTAAAAAGTATTGTGGATTGGAAATAATAAGTCCGTCACATTCACCAATTTACAATTACATACCAAGGCGTTACAATCACCCCAATCTTTTGAAAGGGGTGATTTTTTAATGGATAATATGCAGTGTAAGATAGGAGATGTCGTAAGAGTTAATGGCAGAGATTATGTAATTGCAGAGATTACATATCAAGATTTTTGGGAGAGAGGAGCAGACGATGATGGCTGGATGATAGAGTTTATTGATGATAAGGGAGCGTATCATTATTGGAAACAGTACCTAGATGGTGGAGAGCTAATTAGTAAATAAAATAATAGGCATCCGGTATGTTTAAGTAATAATAAGGATGCCTATAACACCTATAAATAGAAAAGATAATACAAATAAATTTTGTAAGTGCATTGCCAAAAATAAAAGGTACTTATGGCAATATAAGAAGTACATGTAATTCTGCTTATTTTGGAAGTAAGGGTGATTTTAAATTTACATGTTAGAAAAGGTGTTAAATGCTCATGACGTCTAATTCAATTTAAACAAAATTGAAAAATATGGAAGTGTCTGGAAAGGGTGTAGCCTATTTCAATGTTTATTTGAAATCAATTCAAAATAAGCAGGAGGGTACATTATGTTAGTAGGATATGTACGTGTCAGTACAATAGAACAGAACGAGGCAAGACAGGTTGAGGCATTAAAACACTTTGATATTGAGAAGTGGTACATTGAAAAGGTGTCCGGTAAAGACACAAAAAGAGAACAGTTACAGCTAATGCTTGATTTTGTACGTGAGGGAGATGAAATCTACGTGATGGATTTCAGCAGACTTTCAAGGAGTGTGCAGGATCTGTTGGACATTGTGGACTTGTTGAATGGAAAAAAGGTTAAGCTTGTCAGTCTTAAGGAAAATCTTGATACAAGCACACCAACAGGAAAGCTAATGTTAACAGTCATAGGTGCGATTGCAGAGTTTGAGCGAATGAACATTTTGGAGCGTCAGAGAGAAGGAATTGCAATCGCAAAACGTGAAGGAAGATACAAAGGACGTAAGGCAATGGAGCTTGAAAATTGGGATGAGGTTTATTCATCATGGAAAGCTGGAGAGATCACAGCGGTCGCAGCCGCTAAGCTGTTAGGAATCAATAGAGGTACATTCTACAGCAGAGTTAAAAAAGCTGAAAAGGAAGGTGGCAAGTGATGGAGAGTATGGACTTGTGGGATGAATTTAGTTTTCTGGAAGATGCAGAAAATACTTCCTATAAAAATAATTCATTATATGAATGGTGCAATAACAATGGGAAACGTGGAGAACTCATAGCAAAGGAGTGGGATTACGAGAAAAATATTGATAGCAATGGAATAGATATAACACCTAAGGATGTTTGCAGAGGTAGTGGTAAAAAGGTCTGGTGGAAATGTTTAAGATGTGGAAATAGTTATCTGTTACCTATAAGGTCACGAATACAATATGTAACAGGATGTAGCAAATGTCGTACAAAAGGTACATCATATTCGGAACAGTTTATATTTTATGGATTGCAACAATATTTTCCAGATGCAGAGAACAGAGTTAAGGTAGATGGAAAAATGGAATTTGACATTGTTATTCCGAGTATTAACACGTACATTGAGTATTCTGGAGAGTTCTGGCATACAGAATATTCTAAGAAAGACTATTTGAAAAGAGAGTACTGCAAGGATAAGGGGATAAGATTTGTTGAAATAATAGAAAAGAAAAAATATATTCCTATTACGGTTGATAATGACACCATAATGTATAAGTTTAACCAAGCAAGGCAGGATGAGACATTGTGGCAAGTCTTAATGAAAGTATATGAACTTCTTGGATATAGCAATGTCGACGTTGATTACAATGAGATTGTTATGAAATCGAGTGATAGGATGCTTAGACCAATTGATAACAATATCATGGTAAAATACAAATGCATAGGAGATGAATGGGATATTGAGCTAAACAATGGAGCAAAACCAGAGTATTTTTCTTCTGGCTCTTCAAAAAGAATTATATGGAGATGTACAAAATGTTCTGCAACGTGGAGCAGTACGATTGCTAACAGAATAGAATTTAAAACGGGCTGTCCTTATTGTAGATACAATATATTCTCTCAGAGCTATAAGGCGGTGTGGAGAACAAAATACAGAAGAATTTGTTTCGGTAAAAATAATTTGTAGATAGACACTTGATTTACTATTACCAGCAATTATAAAGTTGTTGGTTATAGTAAATTTGTATGATATGATTAAGATAATAATTTTAGACAAAGGAGAATTGAACATTATGAAATATAGAAAATTAGTTGAGCATAAAAAGATAAATGGCATTTTGGCAATAATGAAAATCAAAAGGGTAATTATTCCAACACTAACAATGGTTATGTTAAGTAGCATGTTATTCGGGTGTGCATCAGCAACAAAGCAGGATACATACAACATGCTTCAAGAATCGACAGAAATAGAACTTGAGTATGCAGTTCCAGACTATGACAATGCAGAAGAATCCAAAGTCGAGTTGCTCCCATGGCTTCAGCTTGCATCCCTTGAAACACATCCAGAACTTCGTTCAGCCTTTGAGGAATATGTAGGCGTCACAGGAACAACAGGCAACAAAGAAGGTATCCTTTATACAAATTCAGGTGACATGACAGACCAGAACAACACATTGTTTATGGCTCTTGGAAACACAACATTTATGAATGATTACATTAGAAATGAAGAAAAACAATCAAAGATTGAAGACATTGCCAACAACGAATATACAGACATTGAAGAAAATCAAAGTATCCCAGCAGTAATCAACGCATACTTCGAACTCTTACCCGACCAAACAGATGGTCAGTTTGATGGCTCAGCTACTATCAGTAGAGCACAAGCCATGACCCTTGTAATGAGAGCAATGAATCAGGTAAACGAATCACAGGCACCAGAAACTGACAAAAATTTCACAGCAAAAGTAGGTGAGACACAGTACACCAACTTCGCCGCACCAATGAATGAATACACCTACCTCAGCACAGAGAATGGTTTAAATGACAAAACCTTCAACACCACAATGTCACGAGGCGAATACATTTACCTATTAACCAAATCAATCTTTAGTCAGAGTAATTACAATGATTATTTTGATGGAGTAGGAATGGAAGATGAAAGCTTATCTGAAGATGTAAAGCTAACCACAGTAAAAGATGGTGGAGACATTTCATTACAAGAAGCAATTAACAATGTAGAAAATGGTTTACCAACAGATATGTATAATACACTTGCAAGAGCAGTAGCACTCGGTTTTATAGATGAGGATGACCTCAACTGGGATGAAGCAATCACCAAATCCGAAGCAGTCACCCTCTTCATTGATGCAGCAGAAACTTATCAAACAAACATGAAAGAAGTTCGTAACAAAATGTTTGGTTTAGATGACATTACAGCAAGTGAAGATAAAACATCATCAAGTGAAACATCATCATCAGGCATGAATACCAGTCAACCATACTACCCAAGTTCAACACCATGTGGTAACTCACAAAAACAGCAGGCTTGGAATAACTTCTGCAATAATTGGAATGAGTCAGACTATGGAACAACTACAAAAGGTAAGACACAGAACGACTTCCCATACTATGGTAGAACAGGTTATGATTCCTCTTTATTAGAATATCGTACCACAGACAAAGGTTACACAGTATTTTACGACACCAACACAGGCAGAGTTTATTACACAGGCATGACACTTCCAACAGGTGATGCATGGGATGAAAATGAGTCAGCAGCAGTTCTCACAACCTATGCACTGAGTAAAGGTTACAATGGATTTTATGACATCACCTACGCAGAAATGCAAGAACTCCTCGGTACTTACGCTGGAGACTAACAAAAAAATATAACACCAAGCAATGGGAACCCGAGTGGTTCCCATTAATACTTTAAAGAGAGGGATGAAAAACAATGAGTTCTAACAATACAAGAAATCCACATCACAACAGGTGGGGTGGTAAGAATAACACATGGGGTAATCGAAATAGGAAGAAGAAAACGGCGAATAGTCAATACAATGGAAGCATGAGCAAAATTGGAGGAGCAATTATAGGTGGAATATTCCTATTTACACTTGCACATTATGGCATGGAAGGTTTATTGGATGCAATTGATAATGTAAATGGGGGAAAAGATAAAGTTGAAAGAGCACAGGATTTTGTATCTGACAACTCTTATGTAGGAGATGGAGAGGCTGGATATAATAAGCTAGGGTATTTTACAGATACAGACGTTGAAATTGATTCAGGTACGGTTAAGGATGTTTTAGATTACATGACAGAAACTGAGGAAGAACTTGATGTAGATGAGTAGATGATATGTAATGTAAGAACAAGTAATACACAGTTTACAGATATAAATTTCAATGCTCGTTTAAATTAACCAAATAAAGGCTTTATAACAAATGCGATTACATTTAGTTAGATTTGTAATAAAAAATTGTAAAAACTGTTTTTAGAAGAATACACTTGGTGTAACAAATAAAAATCAAATACACCAAATAAAAGATGGGAACCCAAGTGGTTCCCATTCATCATATATAGGAGGCATTACATACAATGATACCAATATACAGATGCAAAGAAAAGAAGCGAGACCCACATAATAACAATACAATAAAACAATATATTTTAGAGGACATACATACGCATCAAACTTACACAGTAAACAAAGATGAACTCAAAACAAAGATGACATCTAATCAAGTAAGAGTAACAAATCTTCAAATTGACTCTCAAGGTAGATTAGTTGATAAACAGGAAACAGCTTCAAATCAACATCCAAATTTACAATCTCAATCACGCAACTTAGCAGACATGACAAATAGGGAACTAAAAGAATACATAGATAGTTTATCTGATGCTGATAAGCTAATAATAAAACGAATTGTTCAAATGATACGTGAGGTAATGAACAGATGCACTGGATTATCAACAGATATTAATTCAATATCAGATGACATACAACAGTTACAGTTGCAATTACCAAGTGATTCAACAACAGACACAGTATCACAAGTTCAATCAATACAAGATTTTCTTATAGACAATCAATCAGAATTAGGACAAATAAAATCAGACATTCAAAATATATCATCACAAATAGCAAATTTAAGTGCATCTGACACAGAGGAAAATACAGTTAGTAGAAGTATAGTATCTGCAGATGGAAAATTTGAAATGCCAGAGGATGAATACAGTAAGTATTATTATGGTACATATTTCACACCTAGCAGAGCAACGAATGATATACAGACACAGTTATGTAATTATGATAGTGCATTTAGTGGTTTAAATATTACATCAGATATTATAGATAAGTTACAACAACAGATTGCCATAACAGCAGAAGCCTATTATAAGACAGAAGAATTTTACAATGCACAGTATGAAGATTATGCATCTAATATTTGTGGTTCACAGGTATTAGCGTTGGCAACTGATACAATAGCAGACAGATTTAAAGATACTACAAAAATGTCACCTGCTGTAGCAATGCAGATAGGAAAGGAATTATCTAATAATCTTATGAAACTTGTACCTTTTAAAGAGTCAGAGGCAAAATATAATCAAAGCCTGACAGATTTTAAGAGCAGGAATGATTTGACAAAAGAACAAGCAAATAAATTAATGACAGAGATGGGTGGAATATGGAACTGTGCTGTTGAGTTTATAGCAAATAATCCAGAATGGGAAGTCATGTTATATGTGATACAGACAATGAATCATATGCATCTGAAAACATATAAAGTCGGTGAGAACTTTAACCATGATACAGTTATAAATGATAAAGGTACAATGAAGTCTTACATTGATACATCTCTTACAGATAAGCATTCAAATAAATTAACCGAGTATTCATTAAAGCAATTATATGAAAATCTTGAGAAACGTTCAGCAGTTCAGGATAAGCAATATGAGTGTATTAAGAAAATATATGATAGATTTGTAATATCATATTTTGCTTCAAAGAAGCTCTTATATGAAAAAGGTTTTTATCCATTTTCAGATACAACAACAAAGGAAGTAAATGGAGCAGTTGTAGCATTAACAGAGATAGGTTTATATTTAAGCAATGTATCTCAGCAAATAGCTTTGAATAATATTGAGAGCTTTATAGTATATAACAACAATAAGCGATTACAGCAATATGGAATAAAAATACCAACAGATTTATCCAGATACATAGGATAAGCACATACAAGGCATCACTATTTTGGTGGTGTCTTTTCTTATGCAATTATTTATTAGACATGGGCATGTGATAACACATTCAGATAAAGAAAATAAAAACAAATTTTTTGGAGGGTTGTAAAAATGAGTCAGTTAGAAGAATTGAAAGAACTTCAAAATAAAATAAGAAACAAAGAGTTAATGCCAAATACAGAGGAAGCAACAAAACAATGGTTTATATTACCTATGTTTCAGATATTAGGATATGATATTTTTTCCGAAAACGTTATATCCGAGTATGGAGCAGACTTTGGAAATAAAAAGGGAGAACGAGTAGATTATTGCTTACGAAGAAAAGATGGCACATCAATAATTGTTGAGTGTAAAGATGCAAATGCAAAGTTAAGCAACATCCATGTGAGACAACTAGCAGTATATTATCATAATTTATCTGCTCAAAATGAAAAGCCAGAGTTTGCAATACTTACAAATGGTGTAGAGTATCAAGTATTTAAAGAGGCAAAGGAAAACATAATGTCAGACACACCATTTTTGACAATTAACATGACCACAGATGAAGATTATCAGCTGAAGAAAATATTAGATTTTGGCTTTGAAAAGTCTGAGGAAACTATTTTAGAGGCTGTTGATACAGCAAAAGATTTTGAAGAACTAAATTCTGCAATGGAAGAGGCAGAAGATTACTATAACAATACAGATAATCAGGATGTAATGCATCAAGTTAGTAGTTTGACTGAAAAGATTGCATATTATAGAGACTTGCTGGAAGGTACATATTATTCAGGACAACTCATAGATGAGGATTTTAATAAGCTGAAAATAGTAATACATGACTATATTGTTGTATTGTCAAAAATTGTTAAGATGCAGGAAAAAGATATTGTATGCAAGAAACTGGGAATAGATATTGATTCTACAAAACTCAATGTAGCAAGAGAAACAGTATTAACAGGATTAGTTGTAGATAATAAAGTAAGGGTTGAACTTGATACAATTAAGGAATACATAAATCGTATTAAGTTGGAGCATGGAAGAGAGAACTCATCAGATGAATATATACAAGAATACTTACAAAAAATTGACAGAGCAGAAAATTATATGGAAAAAGAGCTAAAGTGGATGATGCCTAAATTTGCACCACAAGAACTGATGAAAAAGCACAGCAAAGCTATAATTAAAGTACTGAGAATAACACTTGAAAACATTGTATCAATTGAAAAAGACCTGCTAGAGTATGAGAAAAATGTGTTGAATTAAATATAAGCATGAAATCAAAGAAGGACACCCACACCCCAGTGGCTGTCCTTTTCTTATGCAAATAGAACTTATTATAAAACACTTATTTGAAAAGATAAAAAATTAAAAAATAAGGTGGTAAGAATATGATAACAGTTACATGCACAGAAAAACTAAGAGACAAGAATAATAGAATAGTTGGATATGAATTACAGGATTGCAACGGAAAGAAAATGAGATTTACTAGTGAACAAGTGAAGCAAGCAATATTCTTGCAACAGCTTACAGTAAAAAATCTCAAGTTAACATCAGATGGTAGACTAATAGGCAACACAGAACCAGCACAATCAGAAATGGAGAAGTATAATTCATTCGTAAGAATTGTAAGAGCATTTGGAATGGTTCCGGATAAAAATGTATAAATATTAATTTAATACTAAGGACACCCACACCCCAGTGGATGTCCTTTTTTCATGCCCTCCCCTAAATTAAGAATAAAATTTATTTTTCATTAAATTAAGGAGGATCAACATGGAAAAGCAATCAGCAAGCAATCATAAAATATCACGCACAATTCTATGTATGATATTTTCAATATTGTTTATTTTCACAGCACTAAATATTTCCACACCAATCACTGCCTATGCAGAAGATGATGGTAGTGATGATATGGACCTCGGTGATGGCTCAGTATCATGGGGTGGTTCAGTAGATGCAGAAGGCATGGATTATGTATACATCCCAGGCAAAATCTATTGGGGTGGTTCAGACACCAGAACAGGTTTACTCTTTTACTGTGTAGACACCGAAACAGGAGCAATCATCGAAAACACCATCACAATTTTATACAACAGTAATTTAGATAATAATGGCGAAGATTGGCAAGATCAGATAAATGCACGCTACGGTTCTACAAGAGTAGGTGGCAAGACAACTTATAATATACGAGCAAAGTTAAATACATCAATACCAAACACAGGAGCATGGGAAAACACAGATGGCTCCCCAATCAAAGCATGGCTTGAAGGTGACTCAGGCTCAACATTACCAAACGGAGAACCATTACCTATGTATGCACGACTTGTATATGAATACTGTGGTGGTCAGCCAGTTCTAGAAAAAGTAATCCACCAAGAATACACAGTCTGCTTCGAAGGTATGTATGGCATGGCAATCTATACACGTAAAGATGGCTTAGATGTAGCACGTAGTTATAGTGCATATTATGCACGCAGCAATTATCCAGACATAACAGATGAAGAAAAACTTGCAGAGTTATCAATTATAAAATACTTCACAACATTAAGATGCTTATCACAAGTTTATAATAACCTAAGAGTAGATATAACACAGAGATACGGAGATAATGGAACAGCTAACTATAAGTGGATACAATCAAGTTCAAGATACTTTAGAACAGCAGAAGAACACTTTGGTATTCCAGCAGCATCTAGTGCAGGAACTGCAATAACAGCGGATGAAATAAAAACAACAGGTTGGAATTTTGCAGTACTTACAATGAATTTACCACCAATCCACACCTATGATGAATCCAAAGGCACCCCAGGCAACACCGAAACCCCATCACCAGACAAAGCTACCGATGGCGACTGCACCATCAAAAAGCTCTATTACACCCAGAAAATATCATCCGATGGCACCATCCTTGAAGAAGCCACAGATTATCACCCATACACGCAAACCAGCACCACAGCCTATATTTCCATAGACACCGAATCAGGTTATGAAATCGAAGGCTGGAAAACATCCAAAACCAGCACCTCCTTGAATACAAAGGAGCAGTTTAACAGTATCACCCCAACCCACAAAGGTACCTCCTCCCAAGAAATCCTCCTAGACCAAGATACTGGAGAAAAATATCTCTATATCCTTTACAAAAAAACAGAAGTCAATCCAAATCCACCACAACCTTATGACTTCCAGCTCCAGCAATCCCAAATAACCAAGCGAGTAAGTTTTATGACTCCAGATGCCAACAGTACAACACAGCAGCTATTCACCCACAACTTTACATGGACAGCCCCAGCCCCAACCCAAACATCCTGCACATCTCATGGTGGCAATGGACATAATTTAGGATGTGGAAAGAGTGAACACTCCCATGGTAGCGGTTGTTATTCAACAGATGCCCTTGGTAATAAAAGTTTAAACTGTTCAACAGAAGAGCATTCCCACTCCAACTCATGTTATGATACCCCATGTACCTCATGGCAATGGACAGACAACACCACCAGCCTAGGCATCACCCTTGATACCTCATCCATCAACAAAGCAGTAGTCTCTAAAAATAATAGCATCACCTACAACCAGCCAGCAGTAAACACCATAACCACCAGCAATAAATATTATAAAGACAACACCAGTACACGTTCAGGAACCTCACAAAATACCCAATCAATCAGTAATTTCAATTACATTACAGTATTGTTTAGAGGGCAAGATCACCTCACCTTAGCAGATTGGAAAAATGGTGGAGCAATATCCTACTTAACGAGCTTGGCATATGATTCAGCATATAACTTTAAATCTGCCAACACCCCACAGGGCACACGCAAATCTGGTACCGAGTATAATGAAACCTTTGCAACTAGATTTATAAACAGGTCACCTGATATGTCAACTACTTATAAGGCAACAGTTGGTTCAGCTGGAATATGTTCAACCACATCCTCATCCTACAGATTTGACACCAGCACTGCTCTCACCATTAATGATATTGTAGTGAATGACCCAGTTGGGTTTATTTTTTTTGCATATTTTTAGAAAGAGCAACAACGGCAGATTGCCATAATGCCAATTTTTTTTAGTTATTTGCAGTATAAGATTTGGTTTGACAATATGAAAGCAGATATTATGACTATGTGAATAAACAAGCTACAAGGACAAGGTTTATAGTTATCTTATAAGGAAAAATAAGCTACAGTTTGCAGTTTAAAATGTGACTTTTGGCAGTGCACTTGCAACGTTGACCAGAGAGATTCCGGCTGTAGATAGGATAAATATGGCTTATAGAGATAGAATGGTATACAGATAGGCTTAAGAGAGCCACAGTGTGGGAAAAATGGATAGAGTTTAATTTGAGTTTGATGTTACCTAAAAACCAGATAGATAGAAATTGGGATTTCAAAAATCCTCGTCAAAATGAAACTTGTAATCACGTATAGGAAAAATATGTGTCATTATGCGGTTGGAGATAAGCCATATTGGTTATAGTTTGTTTTCATGTCAAGTGGTTTATTTGCGTGACAGTGTAAAGGGATCATAGTAATCATGGATAAAGGAAAAGTGGATTTCAAAAAAGCACTTCAATTTGAAACCAGATATAACATTATGCAGCAGATTTGTAACAAGGTGAAGTAGATATTATGCATATTGGAATTATTGTTGTGACTTAAATATGGAGGTTTGTACTTGTTTTGGTACTTGATTTGATTAGAAATATAAATTTTTTTAGGAGGAAAGCAAGATGTATAAATTATATCAGCACGTACCAGAAGGAAAGCAACTATATCTGGGAGAATATGAAACACTGTACGCATGCCAGAGGGCAACAGAGGTTGGATGGGATATCTTGAAACAAAGAGGATATGCAGGAGTAATGTTTCATTGTGAAAAAGCAGGAACAGATGAAATGTCAGTAGGCTGGGTTTATAAGGAGTGAGGTAAAAGGTTATGTGGTCTGTGGATAATATAATAATCATGTTAAAAGAGATACAGAAAAAGAACAATATCAGTGGCAACGTGGATGCAGTAAAATTCTGCACGGAGCTTGGGGTAAGCATGAATGGACTGGTTTA
>OGXE01001575.1_pt1 | contig 19239 bp, 10 predicted proteins | sample 1576181 | NCBI WGS metagenome assembly OGXE01 (sample SAMEA3541478, study PRJEB24748) | human gut metagenome | biome: human gut; feature: human-associated habitat; material: faeces | place: China | collected 2012 | reverse complement strand
AAAACAATTTGTACGCAAAATATTGATGCGGAAATGATGAAAGTATACTCAGAATGATGTCCGGAATTGCCAGAGAAACAACCGTTCCCACCAGCATCAGTACTGCCGCAGAAATCAGACTGTAGCGTATCGTATCCCGCACCCGTTTCTTTGATCCGGCTCCGTAGTTATATCCGATAATCGGCCGCATTCCCTGTACAATTCCATTCGCCGGCATATAAATAAATGTCTGAAGTTTGAAATAAATTCCAAGTACTGCTACATACGTATCCGAAAATGCAGCCAGGATTCCATTTAATCCGCCCACCAGAACAGACGGCATCGTCATCATCAGAGAAGACGGGATTCCGACCGAATATATCTGACGGATCAGCCGCCAGTCCAGATGCAGATATTTGGGATGAATCGTAACACCCGGATTTTTTCGCAGATAAACAACAATATATAGAAGAAATGCGCTGATCTGCCCGATCACAGTTGCCACTGCCGCCCCTTTTACTCCCATTTCAGGAAATCCAAGAAGGCCGAAGATCAGGATCGGATCCAGGATAATATTAATCATTGCGCCTGCTCCCAGAAGTATCATTGTCGTTTTCATTGCTCCGATGCCCTGATAGATTTTTTCCATCGCGATCTGAAGCAGAGAACCAAACGAAAAGCAAAGAACAATATACGTATAGTCACATGCCTGTTTCATGACCTCGGGTTCCTTTGTAAATAATCCGATAAATGGTTCTGTGATCACAAGGCCCAGGATCACAAACAGTACACAATGGATCAGCGTAAGTGCCATCCCCATTGTAGCAGCCTCATTTGCCCGTTTCTGATCCTTTTTTCCCAGACTGATCGATAAGACGGAAGCAATCCCGACACCAATTCCGACTGCCACAGACAGCACGATATTCTGCAGCGGGAATGCCAGTGACACTGCCGTGAGAGCCCCTGTTCCCAGATACGATACATAAATACTGTCAATAATGTTATAAAGAGACTGCACCAGCATGGACAATACCATCGGCAGAGACATGCTCATCAAAAGCGGAAAAATGTCCCTTGTCTCCATCTTGTTTGTTTCCATAATACCCTCCATTCCTCAAAAAAAGCCATGTGTTTCTGTTTATTCTGAAACAGAAAAACCACATGGCTTTGTACATGACCTATTTTTTTAGCTTTGACAGCATAGCATATCTTTTTCTTTCTGTCAATTGCTTTTTCCAGGATACGGCTTGTGTCTCATTTTTAATTATGATACTATGATTTCGTATGGACATCGAAGCGGTCCATCAGCATACAGATAGAAAGAGGGGACATTTATGCACACACTGAAAAAATTTATCCATTACTACGGTCCATATAAAGCCGTTTTCTTTCTGGACCTGATCTGTGCTACGATCATCAGTCTGGTCGATCTGGCATATCCTCAGATCCTGCGTACCTGTACCAATACCTTGTTTACAAAAAGCAGTTCCTCTATTTTAAGCGCACTGCTTCCCATTGCAGCCGGTCTTCTGATCATGTACCTGATCCAGAGCCTGTGCAAATATTATGTCAGCTATCAGGGGCATATGATGGGTGCTTATATGGAAAGGGATATGCGTCAGCAGCTTTTTGACCACTATGAAAAACTTTCTTTTTCTTATTATGATCAGAACAACTCCGGACAGATGATGAGCAAACTTGTCTCTGACTTGTTTGATATTGCAGAATTTGCGCATCATGGACCGGAGAATCTGTTTATTTCCGTGATCAAGATCATCGGATCGTTCATCTTCCTCTTCCTGATCAACTGGAAGCTGGCAATTCCACTTCTGTTTCTGGTGTTTTGCATGTTTGCATTTTCTATGAGCCAGAACCGACGAATGCAGTCTACCTTTATGGAAAACCGGAAGAAAATCGGAGATGTCAATTCCCGTCTGCAGGACACCCTCGCCGGAATCCGCGTGGTTCAGTCTTTCGCAAACGAGGATGTGGAAAAAGAAAAATTCCGCAAGAGCAATCACAATTTTCTGCTCTCCAAGGATGCCAACTACAAATGCATGGGCAGTTTTATGGGCTATAACCTGTTTTTCCAGGGAATGATGTATCTTGTCACACTGGTATTCGGCGGCTACCTGATCGCAAAAGGAGAAATGCAGGCGACAGATCTTGCCATGTATGCACTGTATATCGGAATTTTCATCAGCCCGATTCAGATTCTGGTGGAGCTTACGGAAATGATTCAGAAAGGCTTCTCCGGATTCAAACGGTTCCTTGCCGTGATGGAGACAGAGCCGGAAATCCAGGATTCCCCGGATGCAAAGCCACTCAAAGACGTCCGCGGACTGGTTTCCTTCGAGGATGTATCCTTCCACTACAGTGATGACGATACCCTGGTATTATCCAACGTTTCCTTCCAGATTCCGGCAGGAAAATCCATTGCCCTTGCCGGTCCGTCAGGAAGCGGCTACCTGCGGCCAGCCAGGCTGGTAAAGCACATTCTGAATTTGTTCAGCCGCTGCCGTTTACCTTACCGGAAACCGTGCCGCTGGAAACGCTACAACGATTCTGGGCACATCCGGTACGGGCGTTCTTCCAGATGCGTTTGCAGGTGAACTTCCGTACTGAAGACAGCGAAATCCCCGACACCGAGCCATTTATTCTGGAAGGGCTTAGCCGTTATCAAATCAATCAGCAGTTATTGAATGCACTGGTTGAGCAGGATGATGCCGAACGCTTGTTCCGCCGCTTCCGGGCGGCAGGGGATTTACCGTATGGCGCTTTTGGTGAAATTTTCTGGGAAACACAGTGCCAGGAGATGCAGCAGCTTGCCGACAGAGTTATTGCCTGTCGCCAGCCGGGGCAGAGTATGGAAATTGATCTCGCCTGCAACGGTGTGCAGATAACTGGCTGGTTGCCGCAGGTGCAGCCGGATGGCCTGTTGCGCTGGCGTCCCTCTTTATTAAGTGTGGCGCAGGGAATGCAACTTTGGCTGGAACACCTTGTCTACTGTGCCAGCGGTGGTAATGGTGAAAGTCGCCTTTTTCTACGCAAAGACGGCGAGTGGCGTTTTCCGCCGCTTGCAGCCGAACAGGCTTTGCATTACCTCTCACAACTGATTGAGGGGTATCGTGAAGGAATGTCCGCGCCATTGCTGGTGTTACCTGAAAGTGGCGGCGCGTGGCTAAAAACCTGTTATGACGCGCAAAACGATGCCATGCTGGATGACGATTCCACGTTACAAAAAGCCCGTACGAAATTCCTTCAGGCTTACGAAGGCAACATGATGGTGCGTGGCGAAGGTGATGATATCTGGTATCAACGGCTCTGGCGGCAATTAACACCAGAGACAATGGAGGCCATCGTTGAACAGTCGCAACGTTTCCTGTTACCGCTGTTTCGCTTTAATCAGTCATGAGTGCTGTATAAAAATTGCGCAATATATCTGCTTGCTTTATGATGCGCACCAGTCACGGACTGATGGATATATAGACATAGGCTGACTCGTGCAGCACAAGATTAAATTCTGGCAGATGATTTGCGTTAACCTGTTGAATCTGGCCAGAAAATAAAGTTGATTATGAGGTCCGTGAATGCCCAGCAGCACCTGGTTCAAAGCATTATTGTTGTTTGTTGCCCTTTGGGCACCCTTAAGTCAGGCAGAAACGGGATGGCAGCCGATTCAGGAAACCATCCGTAAAAGTGATAAAGATAACCGCCAGTATCAGGCTATACGTCTGGATAACGGTATGGTGGTCTTGCTGGTTTCTGATCCGCAGGCGGTTAAATCGCTCTCGGCGCTGGTAGTGCCCGTTGGGTCGCTGGAAGATCCCGAGGCGTACCAGGGGCTGGCACATTACCTTGAACATATGAGTCTGATGGGGTCGAAAAAGTACCCGCAGGCTGACAGTCTGGCCGAATATCTCAAAATGCACGGCGGCAGTCACAATGCCAGCACGGCACCGTATCGCACGGCTTTCTATCTGGAAGTTGAGAACGACGCCTTGCCCGGTGCGGTGGACCGCCTGGCGGACGCTATTGCAGAACCCTTGCTCGACAAGAAATACGCCGAACGTGAACGTAATGCAGTGAATGCCGAATTAACCATGGCGCGTACGCGTGACGGGATGCGCATGGCACAGGTCAGCGCAGAAACCATTAACCCGGCACACCCCGGTTCAAAGTTTTCTGGTGGTAACCTCGAAACTTTAAGCGACAAACCCGGAAATCCGGTACAGCAGGCGCTGAAAGATTTCCAGGAGAAGTACTATTCCGCCAATCTGATGAAGGCGGTTATTTACAGCAATAAACCGCTGCCGGAGTTGGCAAAAATGGCGGCGGACACCTTTGGTCGCGTGCCGAACAAAGAGAGCAAAAAACCGGAAATCACCGTGCCGGTAGTCACCGACGCGCAAAAGGGCATTATCATTCATTACGTCCCGGCGCTGCCGCGTAAAGTTCTGCGCGTTGAGTTTCGCATCGATAACAATTCAGCGAAGTTCCGTAGTAAAACGGATGAATTGATTACCTATCTGATCGGTAATCGCAGCCCAGGTACACTTTCTGACTGGCTGCAAAAGCAGGGATTAGTTGAGGGCATTAGCGCCAATTCCGATCCTATCGTCAACGGCAACAGCGGCGTATTAGCGATCTCTGCGTCTTTAACCGATAAAGGTCTGGCGAATCGCGATCAGGTTGTGGCGGCCATTTTTAGCTACCTCAATCTGTTACGCGAAAAAGGGATTGATAAACAATACTTCGATGAACTGGCGAATGTGCTGGATATCGACTTTCGTTATCCGTCAATCACCCGTGATATGGATTACGTCGAATGGCTGGCAGATACCATGATTCGCGTTCCTGTTGAGCATACGCTGGATGCAGTCAATATTGCCGATCGGTACGACGCTAAAGCAGTAAAAGAACGCCTGGCGATGATGACGCCGCAGAATGCGCGTATCTGGTATATCAGCCCGAAAGAGCCGCACAACAAAACGGCTTACTTTGTCGATGCGCCGTATCAGGTCGATAAAATCAGCGCACAAACTTTCGCCGACTGGCAGAAAAAATCCGCCGACATTGCGCTCTCTTTGCCAGAGCTTAACCCTTATATTCCTGACGATTTCTCGCTGATTAAGTCAGAGAAGAAATATGACCATCCAGAGCTGATTGTTGATGAGTCGAATCTGCGTGTGGTGTATGCGCCAAGCCGTTATTTTTCCAGCGAACCCAAAGCTGATGTCAGCCTGATTTTGCGTAATCCGAAAGCCATGGACAGCGCCCGCAATCAGGTGATGTTTGCGCTCAATGATTATCTCGCAGGGCTGGCGCTTGATCAGTTAAGCAACCAGGCGTCGGTTGGTGGCATAAGTTTTTCCACCAACGCTAACAACGGCCTTATGGTTAATGCCAATGGTTACACCCAGCGCCTGCCGCAGCTGTTCCAGGCATTGCTCGAGGGGTACTTTAGCTATACCGCTACGGAAGATCAGCTTGAGCAGGCGAAGTCCTGGTATAACCAGATGATGGATTCCGCAGAAAAGGGCAAAGCGTTCGAGCAGGCGATTATGCCCGCGCAGATGCTCTCGCAAGTGCCGTACTTCTCGCGAGATGAACGGCGCAAAATTTTGCCTTCAATCACTTTGAAAGAGGTGCTGGCCTATCGCGACGCCTTAAAATCAGGGGCTCGACCAGAGTTTATGGTTATTGGCAACATGACCGAAGCCCAGGCAACAACGCTGGCACGCGATGTGCAAAAACAGTTGGGCGCTGATGGTTCGGAGTGGTGTCGTAACAAAGATGTCGTGGTCGATAAAAAACAATCTGTCATCTTTGAAAAAGCCGGTAACAGCACCGACTCCGCACTGGCAGCGGTATTTGTACCGACTGGCTACGATGAATACACCAGCTCAGCCTATAGCTCTCTGTTGGGGCAGATCGTACAGCCGTGGTTCTACAATCAGTTGCGTACCGAAGAACAGTTGGGCTATGCCGTGTTTGCGTTTCCAATGAGCGTGGGGCGTCAGTGGGGCATGGGCTTCCTGTTGCAAAGCAATGATAAACAGCCTTCATTCTTGTGGGAGCGTTACAAGGCGTTTTTCCCAACCGCAGAGGCAAAATTGCGGACGATGAAGCCAGAAGAGTTTGCGCAAATCCAGCAGGCGGTAATAACCCAGATGCTGCAGGCACCGCAAACGCTCGGCGAAGAAGCATCGAAGTTAAGTAAAGATTTCGATCGCGGCAATATGCGCTTCGATTCGCGTGATAAAATCGTGGCCCAGATAAAACTGCTGACGCCGCAAAAACTTGCTGATTTCTTCCATCAGGCGGTGGTCGAGCCGCAAGGCATGGCTATTCTGTCGCAGATTTCCGGCAGCCAGAACGGGAAAGCCGAATATGTGCATCCTGAAGGCTGGAAAGTGTGGGAGAACGTCAGCGCGTTGCAGCAAACAATGCCCTTGATGAGTGAAAAGAATGAGTGATGTCGCTGAGACACTAGATCCTTTGCGCTTGCCCTTACAGGGCGAGCGCCTGATTGAAGCCTCTGCCGGCACAGGCAAAACCTTTACGATTGCGGCGCTCTATTTGCGCCTGTTACTTGGACTAGGCGGTTCCGCCGCCTTTCCCCGCCCGCTGACCGTTGAAGAACTGCTGGTGGTCACCTTTACCGAGGCTGCCACGGCAGAATTGCGCGGTCGTATCCGTAGCAATATCCACGAGTTGCGCATCGCCTGTCTGCGTGAAACCACCGACAATCCACTGTACGAACGCCTGCTGGAAGAGATCGACGATAAAGCGCAAGCCGCGCAGTGGTTGTTGTTAGCCGAACGGCAGATGGATGAAGCGGCAGTCTTTACTATTCACGGTTTTTGCCAGCGCATGCTCAACCTGAATGCCTTTGAATCCGGCATGCTGTTTGAGCAGCAGCTGATTGAAGATGAGTCTCTGCTACGCTACCAGGCCTGCGCCGATTTCTGGCGTCGCCACTGCTACCCGCTGCCGCGTGAAATTGCCCAGGTGGTCTTTGAAACCTGGAAAGGGCCGCAGGCGTTGCTGCGCGATATTAATCGTTATCTGCAAGGCGAAGCACCGGTTATCAAAGCACCGCCGCCCGATGATGAAACGCTGGCTTCCCGCCACGCGCAAATTGTGGCGCGTATCGACGCCGTAAAACAGCAGTGGCGCGACGCAGTGGGTGAACTGGATGCGCTGATCGAATCTTCTGGTATTGATCGACGCAAGTTTAACCGTAGCAATCAGGCTAAATGGATCGAGAAGATCAGCGCCTGGGCAGAAGAAGAGACCAACAGTTATCAGTTACCGGAGTCGCTGGAAAAATTCTCTCAGCGTTTCTTAGAAGATCGCACGAAAGCCGGGGGGGAAACCCCGCGACATCCACTGTTTGAGGCGATCGATCAACTGCTTGCAGAACCATTGTCGATCCGTGATCTGGTGATAACCCGCGCATTGGCTGAGATCCGCGAAACAGTAGCGCGTGAAAAACGCCGCCGTGGCGAATTGGGTTTTGATGACATGTTAAGTCGGCTCGATTCCGCGCTGCGTAGCGAAAGCGGAAAGGTGTTGGCAGCGGCGATCCGTACGCGATTCCCGGTGGCAATGATCGATGAATTTCAGGATACCGACCCCCAGCAGTACCGAATTTTTCGCCGTATCTGGCACCATCAGCCGGAAATCGCATTGTTGCTGATTGGCGACCCGAAACAGGCCATATATGCATTCCGGGGTGCGGATATCTTCACTTATATGAAGGCGCGTAGCGAAGTTCACGCCCACTACACTTTAGACACCAACTGGCGTTCCGCACCAGGAATGGTGAACAGCGTGAATAAGCTTTTCAGCCAGACTGATGACGCGTTCATGTTTCGCGAAATACCGTTTATTCCAGTGAAATCAGCCGGGAAAAATCAGGCGTTACGTTTTGTATTTAAAGGTGAAACGCAGCCTGCGATGAAAATGTGGCTGATGGAAGGCGAAAGCTGCGGCGTTGGCGACTATCAAAGTACTATGGCGCAGGTATGTGCTGCGCAAATCCGCGACTGGCTACAAGCCGGACAGCGGGGCGAAGCGTTGCTGATGAACGGCGACGACGCGCGTCCGGTGCGTGCTTCGGACATCAGTGTGCTGGTGCGCAGCCGCCAGGAGGCCGCCCAGGTGCGCGACGCCTTAACGTTGCTGGAAATCCCTTCCGTTTACCTTTCGAACCGCGACAGTGTTTTTGAAACTCTGGAAGCGCAGGAAATGCTTTGGTTGTTGCAGGCGGTGATGACGCCCGAACGTGAGAACACCCTGCGTAGTGCGCTGGCAACGTCAATGATGGGGCTGAACGCGCTGGATATCGAAACGCTGAACAATGACGAACATGCGTGGGATGCGGTAGTCGAAGAGTTCGATGGTTATCGGCAAATCTGGCGCAAACGTGGCGTTATGCCGATGCTGCGGGCGCTGATGTCGGCGCGTAAGATTGCAGAAAACTTGCTGGCAACGGCAGGCGGTGAGCGGCGTCTTACCGATATCTTGCATATCAGCGAACTGCTACAAGAAGCCGGAACGCAGCTGGAAAGTGAACATGCGCTGGTACGCTGGTTATCGCAACATATCCTCGAGCCAGACAGTAATGCCTCCAGCCAACAAATGCGCCTCGAAAGTGATAAACATCTGGTGCAGATTGTCACGATCCATAAATCAAAAGGGCTGGAATATCCGCTGGTCTGGTTGCCATTTATTACCAATTTCCGCGTCCAGGATCAGGCGTTCTATCACGATCGCCACTCGTTTGAGGCTGTTCTGGATCTTAACGCTGCGCCAGAAAGTGTCGATCTCGCGGAGGCCGAACGTCTGGCGGAAGATCTGCGTTTGCTTTACGTGGCGCTGACGCGTTCGGTTTGGCATTGCAGTCTCGGCGTTGCACCGCTGGTGCGCCGTCGTGGCGATAAAAAAGGTGACACCGACGTCCACCAAAGTGCGCTCGGGCGTTTGCTACAAAAAGGGGAACCGCAAGATGCGGCAGGGCTTCGCACCTGTATTGAAGCTTTATGCGATGATGATATTGCCTGGCAAACGGCACAAACTGGTGATAACCAGCCCTGGCAGGTTAATGATGTTTTAACTGCAGAACTGAATGCGAGGACGCTACAACGATTGCCCGGCGATAACTGGCGTGTCACCAGCTACTCCGGTTTGCAGCAGCGTGGTCACGGTATCGCTCAGGATTTGATGCCACGGCTGGATGTTGATGCCGCAGGCGTGGTCAGCGTCGTTGAAGAACCGACGTTAACACCGCATCAGTTCCCGCGCGGTGCGTCACCAGGGACATTCTTGCACAGTTTGTTTGAAGACCTCGATTTTACCCAGCCGGTTGACCCGAACTGGGTACAGGAAAAACTGGAACTCGGCGGCTTTGAATCGCAGTGGGAACCAGTGTTGACCGAGTGGATCACGGCTGTTCTCCAGGCACCTCTCAATGAAACGGGTGTTAGCCTGAGTCAGCTTTCCGCCCGCGATAAACAGGTGGAGATGGAGTTTTACCTGCCGATTAGTGAACCGCTCATCGCCAGCCAGCTTGATGCACTAATTCGCCAGTTTGATCCGCTATCCGCTGGCTGCCCGCCGCTGGAGTTCATGCAGGTACGCGGCATGTTAAAAGGCTTTATCGACCTGGTATTTCGTCATGAAGGGCGTTATTACCTGCTCGACTATAAATCCAACTGGCTGGGTGAAGACAGTTCGGCTTACACCCAACAGGCTATGGCAGCGGCGATGCAGGCACACCGCTATGATCTGCAATATCAGCTTTATACCCTGGCGTTGCATCGTTATTTGCGCCATCGCATTGCTGATTACGACTATGATCGTCACTTTGGCGGCGTTATCTATCTGTTCCTGCGTGGCGTTGATAAAGAACATCCGCAACAAGGGATTTACACAACCCGACCCAACGCCGGGTTGATTGACTTGATGGATGAGATGTTTGCCGGTATGACCCTGGAGGAGGCGTAATGAAATTGCAAAAGCAATTACTGGAAGCTGTGGAGCACAAACAGCTACGCCCGCTGGACGTGCAGTTTGCCCTGACCGTGGCGGGAGATGAACATCCTGCCGTCACCCTCGCGGCAGCCCTGTTAAGCCACGACGCCGGGGAAGGGCATGTCTGTTTACCGCTCTCACGACTGGAAAATAACGAGGCGTCGCATCCGCTGTTGGCGACCTGTGTCAGTGAAATCGGTGAGTTACAAAATTGGGAAGAATGCTTGCTGGCTTCACAAGCGGTAAGCCGGGGAGATGAACCAACGCCGATGATCCTCTGTGGCGATCGTCTTTATTTGAATCGCATGTGGTGTAACGAGCGCACAGTGGCACGCTTTTTCAACGAAGTGAATCATGCCATTGAGGTTGATGAAGCTCTACTGGCGCAAACCCTGGACAAACTTTTTCCAGTAAGCGATGAAATTAACTGGCAAAAAGTTGCGGCGGCAGTGGCGCTGACGCGGCGGATTTCGGTGATTTCCGGCGGTCCTGGCACCGGTAAAACGACCACCGTAGCGAAGTTGCTGGCAGCCTTAATTCAAATGGCCGACGGAGAACGCTGCCGTATCCGTCTGGCTGCACCAACGGGTAAAGCTGCCGCGCGCTTAACCGAATCTCTCGGCAAGGCTTTGCGACAGTTACCGCTGACCGATGAACAAAAGAAACGCATTCCGGAAGATGCCAGTACTTTGCACCGATTGCTGGGTGCGCAGCCGGGTAGCCAGCGTTTACGTCATCATGCCGGTAACCCGCTGCATCTTGATGTGCTGGTGGTAGATGAAGCGTCAATGATCGATCTGCCTATGATGTCGAGACTGATCGACGCCTTGCCCGATCATGCGCGAGTGATCTTTCTCGGCGATCGTGATCAACTGGCCTCGGTTGAGGCTGGGGCTGTGCTGGGCGATATCTGCGCTTATGCCAACGCGGGCTTTACCGCCGAGCGTGCCGGGCAGTTGAGCCGCCTGACGGGAACTCACGTTCCGGCAGGAACTGGCACAGAAGCGGCATCTTTGCGCGACAGTCTCTGCCTGCTGCAAAAAAGCTATCGTTTCGGCAGTGATTCTGGCATTGGTCAGTTAGCTGCGGCGATCAACCGTGGTGATAAAACGGCAGTGAAAACCGTTTTTCAGCAGGATTTTTCTGATATCGAAAAACGGCTTTTACAGAGCGGCGAAGATTATATTGCGATGCTTGAGGAAGCTCTTGCGGGTTACGGACGTTATCTGGATCTGCTGCAAGCGCGTGCCGAGCCGGATTTAATCATTCAGGCGTTCAATGAGTACCAGCTTTTGTGCGCCCTGCGGGAAGGGCCGTTTGGCGTGGCTGGACTGAATGAGCGAATTGAGCAGTTTATGCAACAGAAGCGCAAAATTCATCGTAATCCGCACTCTCGTTGGTACGAAGGCCGACCGGTGATGATTGCCCGTAATGACAGCGCGCTTGGGTTGTTTAATGGCGATATCGGTATCGCTCTGGATCGCGGACAGGGGACGCGCGTTTGGTTTGCGATGCCGGACGGCAATATTAAGTCTGTGCAACCGAGTCGCCTGCCAGAGCACGAAACTACGTGGGCGATGACGGTACATAAATCGCAGGGATCGGAGTTCGACCATGCGGCGTTGATTTTACCGAGCCAACGCACGCCGGTAGTAACACGAGAGCTGGTTTACACCGCGGTGACCCGCGCGCGTCGCCGTCTGTCGCTGTATGCCGATGAGCGCATATTAAGTGCGGCAATCGCCACTCGTACTGAGCGGCGCAGTGGTCTGGCGGCGTTGTTTAGTTCACGGGAATAAACGTAATTGCCGGATGCGACGCACGAGTGTTACGCATGTCGCATCCGACGATTTTCATCGCTTACCCCAAATCCGCCATCAACACTTTGGATTTACGCTGGTAGTTGTACAACTGCTTTTTGCTCTCGGGCAGTAAATCAATATCCACTGGGGTAAATCCACGTTCCTGGAACCAGTGAATACTGCGCGTGGTCAGCACAAATAATTTGCTTAAGCCGCTCTGCTTCGCCTGAGCGGCAATGCGTTCCAGCAGAACCTCGCCCCGTGATGAACTGCGGTAATCCGGGTGAACTGCCACACAGGCCATTTCCCCAATCTTCTCTTCCGGGAACGGATAGAGCGCGGCGCAGGCAATAGTCGTGTTATCGCGCTGAATAATGGTGAATTTATCGATTTCCATCTCCAGCTGCTCGCGAGAACGGCGTACCAGAATACCTTGCTGCTCCAGCGGGCGAATCAACTCCAGAATACCGCCAATATCGTTGATTGTTGCGCGACGAATCTGCTCGGCGCTTTCCATCACAATCTGCGTACCGATACCGTCGCGTGAGAACAACTCTTGCAACAGCGCGCCATCTTCCTGATAACTGATTAAATGACAGCGACGCACGCCGCTGCGGCAGGCTTTCACTGCGCCACGCAAAAAGCGCACCGTACCGGAGTTGTAATCGCCTTTCTCTTCCTGGGCTTCTACCCGCGCTTGCGCTTCGTTAGGGAAAAGTTCGGAGACAATATCACCGTCGTCATTAGTAACGCCCTGGGAAGAGCAAAAACCAATCATCTTTTCAGCTTTCAGTTTGATGGCTAGTTGAGTGGCAATCTCTTCCGAGGTCAGATTAAAGCTCTCGCCAGTGACTGAAACAGCGACCGGCCCCATTAGCACTATTGCACCGCTGTCCAGTTGACGATGGATCGCGTCTTCATCAATTCGCCGGATACGCCCGCTATGGCAGTAATCCACGCCGTCATCGACGCCCAGCGGCTGGGCGATAATAAAATTGCCACTGACGACGTTGATATGCGCGCCCTGTAGCGGCGTGTTATTGAGACTCATCGACAGGCGAGCAGTAATATCCAGTTGCAATGTTCCCGCAGCCTGCTTCACCAGTTCCAGTGTTTTGGCGTCGGTCACACGTATATTCTTGTGATACAGCGGTTCGTGGTGATGCGCAGCCAGATTTGCGTCGATCTGCGGACGTGCGCCATAGATCACCACCAGACGGATGCCGAGGCTGTGCAGCAACCCGATATCATTAACGATACTGGAGAAATTCTCATGCTCAATGGCTTCACCGCCGAGCATGATGACAAACGTTTTTCCCCGGTGGGTATTGATATAGGGAACCGAATGGCGGAATCCCTCGACCAGCTCGGTTTTACGTTCCTTTACCACGGCACACCTCTTTGCATGATTATTCGAAATTAGTGTATTTTTATTCTGTTTTTTCGCAGGGTGCAAGTGTAAATTTTATGCGAGAGCGACTTTTTTATCAGTAATGCCGTGAATATAAAAAGAATGTTTACCGTTTATTAGATGACAGATTATGCGTCTTTCGCTAAAGTTTCCGGTCAAATTAGTCGTTTACTTGTTACACAGCTTAGATTTCTTTTGCTCGGGAGAGGCATGTCAGGATCCAACACTGCAATCAGCCGTCGTCGTTTACTGCAAGGCGCGGGTGCCATGTGGCTATTGAGCGTAAGTCAGGTCAGTCTGGCTGCGGTCAGCCAGGTCGTGGCGGTGCGCGTCTGGCCTGCGTCCAGCTACACCCGCGTGACGGTAGAATCAAATCGTCAGCTGAAATATAAGCAGTTCGCGTTGAGTAACCCTGAACGCGTGGTGGTGGATATCGAAGATGTAAACCTGAACTCGGTACTCAAGGGGATGGCGGCACAAATTCGTGCAGACGACCCGTTCATCAAGTCGGCGCGCGTCGGGCAATTTGACCCGCAGACCGTACGCATGGTTTTTGAATTAAAGCAAAACGTAAAACCGCAGCTGTTTGCCCTTGCGCCGGTCGCTGGGTTTAAAGAGCGTCTGGTGATGGACCTCTATCCGGCCAATGCACAGGATATGCAGGACCCGCTGCTGGCGCTGCTGGAGGATTACAACAAAGGCGACCTCGAAAAGCAGGTGCCGCCAGCACAAAGTGGTCCACAACCGGGTAAAGCAGGGCGCGATCGTCCGATTGTCATTATGCTTGACCCTGGCCACGGTGGCGAAGACTCCGGTGCGGTGGGGAAATACAAAACGCGCGAAAAAGACGTGGTATTGCAAATAGCTCGCCGTCTGCGCTCTCTGATCGAGAAAGAGGGCAATATGAAGGTGTACATGACGCGCAATGAAGACATCTTCATTCCGTTGCAAGTGCGCGTAGCAAAAGCCCAGAAACAGCGTGCTGACCTGTTTGTCTCTATCCATGCCGACGCCTTTACCAGCCGTCAGCCGAGCGGTTCCTCTGTGTTTGCGCTCTCAACCAAAGGTGCAACCAGTACTGCGGCAAAATATCTGGCACAAACCCAGAACGCCTCGGACTTGATTGGTGGCGTGAGCAAAAGCGGTGACCGCTATGTCGACCACACCATGTTCGATATGGTGCAGTCGCTGACCATTGCCGACAGCCTGAAGTTTGGTAAAGCGGTGCTGAATAAGCTCGGTAAAATCAACAAGCTGCATAAAAATCAGGTTGAACAGGCCGGGTTTGCCGTACTAAAGGCACCAGATATTCCCTCCATTCTGGTCGAAACGGCGTTTATCAGTAACGTTGAGGAAGAGCGTAAACTGAAAACGGCGACCTTCCAGCAGGAAGTTGCGGAGTCTATTCTTGCGGGGATTAAAGCGTATTTTGCCGATGGGGCGACGCTGGCGAGAAGGGGATGATGTTTTTATTTATTCAATGAATTTATATTTCGTTGAATAGATAACATTTTCATGAATATTAGATGCTGGTTTTGTGACTGATGTCGAATATTTGAATGTCGGCTTGAAAAATAAGCCGACCATCTCTTTAATTAAACACAATTCCGTGTAATGTATACACATTAGTTAATCATCTTGTAACTGTTAAATCAGGCAAGGCAATGTTTGAAGTAATTATTACTTCTGACGTGCCTTGCCTTTTTTTTTGGAGTCATGGAATGATCATCGAAAAAGTCATGAACAATAATTGTGTACAGGCATCGATGAATGGACAGGAGGTTATCATTTCTGGACCTGGCGTCGGTTACAACAAAAAATATGGAATGTCGGTCCCTGAGCATCCGGCTAACCGGATTTTTTATGTCAGAAATGAACAAAAAAACAAACTCTATAAATTGATTGAACATGTAGATATTGAGTATGTGTTTGTTGCCGAAAAAATAGTGCAATATGCGGAGAAAAATCTCGAAAAAAATCTCAATCCATCGCTACTATTGATTCTTGCGGATCACATTTCGAATGCAATATCCCGAGTCGCTTCAGGTATACAAATTAATAATGTTTTCCTTGATGAAATCAAAGCGTTGTACAAAGCAGAATATGCAATAAGCCGGGATGCATTAACCATCATCAATGAGCAATTTAGCTTTCAACTTCCGGATGATGAGATTGGTTTTATTGCATTGCATATTTTAAATAACTATGAAAATTCATCTGATTATGAATCGGTACGGATTATTGAATTATCTCAAAAAATCACGGAGATTATCGAGGGTATTTATAACCGAAAGGTGGACAGAAGTTCATTTAACTATTCAAGATTTATGATGCACCTTAAGTATTTTTCTAATCGAGTTTTATGTAATGAAAAGATAAAACAGAAAGATATTGGTGACATCTATGAGCAGTTTCTTGAGAAAGACATCCTGTTACAGCGCGCAATTCATGAAATTGAAAGGTATCTGTATGCCACTTTTAAATATGAATTAATTTTAGAAGAAAAACTATATCTCTCAATTCGTACCAAAGTATTAATGGACTAATTATATATAACATTTATATGAGATAACCCACATGAAACAAAAGAAAGCCTGGAGTTTTTTTCAGAGCCTGGGGAAGGCATTTATGTATCCCATTGCTCTGCTAAGTGTATGTGGCATGATGCTAGGGCTAGGAAGTGGTTTAGCCAGTGATGATATGGCAAAGTTAATTCCATTTCTGGCTATTCCAATAATTAAAACCATACTTGATTTCATTGTTAGCCTTGGTTTGTTTGCCTTTGTTAATTTACCTGTATTGTTTGCGATAGCAATTCCCTTAGGATTATTAAAAGAGAAAGAGGATAAAGCCTATGGCGCTTTTTCTGGCTTAATTGGTTTTATGGCGATGCATCTGGGAACGAACTTTTATCTTAAACAGCACGACTTATTGGTCGCTGCTGACCAAATGTCGACACATGGGCAAACCATCATTCTGGGGATCCAGTCCTACAATACCAGCGTGTTAGGGGGAATTGTTGCTGGGTTATTAGTCGCCAGCATGTATAAAAAGATCGTTAATTTACGCATTCCAGAATCATTAGGTTTTTATAGCGGCCCACGTCTGGTGCCTATCATTACACTGATTGTGATGAGTGGATTTGGTCTGATCATTCCTTTTATCTGGCCGCCGTTTTTCAATCTCTTCATGCTCATTGGCCACTGGATATCAACTTCCGGTCCTGTTGGTTATTTCTTCTATGCAGTTGCCGAACGTGTGACGATTCCTTTTGGCTTAAACCATCTGGTGACGTCAGTGTTCCGCTTTACGCCAATCGGCGGTTCGGCTGTGATTGGCGGCGAAGAGTATTACGGCACCCTGAACATGTTTATGGCGTACGTCAAAGAGAATGCGGTCATTCCGCTGGATTTGGCGGGGAAAATGGAGCAGGGCAAACTGATGATTCAGTACGGTCTGGCTGGTGCTGCACTGGCCATGTATCGCACTGCTCATGCTCAAAACAGAAAGGCTATCAAAGCATTGCTTATTTCCGGTGTGCTTACGGTTATTATTGGTGGCGTCAGCGAACCGATTGAATTTCTGTTCTTATTTGTCAGTCCGCTGCTGTTTGTCTTCCATGCCTTTATGAATGGATTCGCCAACATGGTCTTGCCATATATGGGCGTGAAGATGGGATTTACTGGCGATCTGATTCAATTTATTAGCTTTGGCGTATTGCGTGGCACAAGAACAGGTTGGCCGATCGCGGTGTGTGTCGAAGTGGCCTATTTCTTCATTTATTACTTTGTGTTCCGTTGGACCATTCTCAAATTTAACCTGATGACCGTAGGACGTGAAGAGTCCAGTCCTGTCACGCTGAACGCTCACGAAGAAACTGCAATAGCTAATATCCCAGCTTATGATAAATCAGAGTTGCAGGCAGCGGAGCAAATGGTTAAGGCTCTGGGTGGAAAAGAAAATATTAAATCACTGGATAATTGTGTCACTCGTTTGCGTTTAACTATCGCAGATATGGGATTGATAGATGAGGCTGCAATTAAAAGTGCCGGAGGGATTGCGGTTGTGAAACTTGATCAAAATACCTTACAAGTCATTATCGGCACTAAAGTCATCGCCCTGCGTCGGGATATGGATAACTACATGGGGATACGCTGATGAATGTTTTTAATACCCCTATCTCCCGTAAAGGAACATATTGCACTCAATGGGACTTTTGTGAGGACAGATTTGGTGTAAAAGATGTATTACCATTTTCTATTTCAGATATGGATCTTCCGATACCGGAAGCTATCATCAGGGCATTAAAAAAACGCCTGGAACACCCGATTTTAGGGTACAGCCGTTGGCAGCATGATGATTATCTGAATGCGATAGTCAATTGGTATCATCAACAATATAAAACTGAAATAAAACCAGAATGGATCACCTATAGCCCAAGTGTGATGTATTCAATTGCTAAGGCAATAGAGTTATTAACATTGAATGGAGATAACATTCTCATTTTTACGCCTGTTTATAACGCATTTTTTGATGTAATTAAACAAAGTGGTCGAAATATGCTAACAACCTCTTTGAATAAAGAAAATGAGAGAGGCTACGCTATCAACTGGCAAGATTTTGAGCTAAAAATTAAAAGCGCGAAGATGGTGTTATTGTGTAATCCTCATAACCCGACAGGAACCGTCTGGTCGGAAGAAGATCTCTTCAAAATCGCTGCAAGCTGCGCAAAACAAAAAATCTGGCTATGTTCAGATGAAATTCACAGTGATTTTGTTTTTAACCATGGTTTCACGTCCGCGTTAAAAATAAAAAATGACAAAGTAGTGGTGTTAAATTCGATTTCGAAAACATTTAATGTTCCTGCACTAACAGGATCATATATGATATCCGCTGACCAGGATTTTAATGATAAGTTTAGAACGATATCAAGATATCGCGATATGGTTTATGGTCATCTATTGCTAAATCAATTCGTGGAAAATTCACATGATACTGACATACCCTTGCGAAGAAATCAAACCATGTTTCTTTGTTTATCACAAGGAAGTTTTCATAATTTCTACAGCCAGAGCCACTCATTAATATCTGAAATCCATTGTACTGCATTTTACCAGTCGGTTTTAGAATCTTGATATTATCAAATCCGGCAACCAGTTCATGTCCGGCAATTCCTTTCCCTTTATTCTGAAGTTCCATAAGTGAAAGAGGAATTTTTAGGATGTCCGTTATGACAGTGAATAAATCTACATCTTTCACTGTAATCTGACACCAGTCAATTAAGGCTGTCAGACTGTTTTTTTGTCGTGTTACCCTCCTGTTAGTATAGGAGGGTTCTGAAAGAACTGATTTACTTCTTTCTTCCAAATAATAATCCTCCTTTGCCGATAGTGGCAGAGCCACTATCCCTGTCTCTTTTACTGTCCGTTTGGTACGGACAGCAAGAGACAGGAAGTTCATAGGTTACTATGCATTTTTCTGGGAAATACAACGAATCCCTTTACAGGTTACACGTTCTACCAGTGTAGGATAATTTCCTCTCTGAACATATGGAGCATAGACAGGTGTATCCAGTTCAACTACAGAATATGGCTCGATAGGTGGGATTTCTGTCATTTCCAGTCGAATATCAACACTGTTACCAAGTTTCATACTTCCAAGATGAAGTTTGACCGCTTCGATATCTTCGGTTTTCTTTCTGGTATCTTTGTCATAACGGTAGCAATAATCAGCTCCCATATAACGAAGTTCCCCGAATACCTCTTTGATCTGTTCTTTTGTTAATGTAATCTGCATAAGCATTATCCTTTCTCCCCGTATCACCGATAGGACAGTCGTCTTAATAAGTATTGAAATCCATGGATATTTGAAGTTTAGTTATTTCTAAACTATTTAAATCATAACATTGAGTAAAACGAAAATCAATATAAAGTTTAGAAATTTATAAACTTTTTATTTTCTTTGCAGTCTCCGTCAAGGGCAACTACGAGGAGACCTTCAAGATGT
>OGXE01001568.1_pt1 | contig 19277 bp, 18 predicted proteins | sample 1576181 | NCBI WGS metagenome assembly OGXE01 (sample SAMEA3541478, study PRJEB24748) | human gut metagenome | biome: human gut; feature: human-associated habitat; material: faeces | place: China | collected 2012 | reverse complement strand
CCATAGGCGCGGTAACCAAGGTAAATCTTGTTCAGATAAAGCTCGAGGATCTCGTCTTTCGTCAGCAGCTGTTCAATGCGAATCGCGAGGAAGACTTCCTTAATCTTACGCATCAGCGTGCGTTCTGGACTGAGGAAGAAGTTTCTCGCCAGCTGCTGGGTAATGGTACTTGCCCCTTGTGACGCGTGACCGGAGAACAGCGCCACGCTTGCTGCACGGAAGATCCCCACCGGGTCAACGCCGTGATGCTCGTAGAAGCGGCTGTCTTCTGTCGCGATAAAGGCTTTCACCATCTCCGGTGGGATTTGATCCAACGTAACCGGAATACGACGTTTCTCACCGTATTGAGCAATCAGCTCGCCATCGGCGCTGTAAATCTGCATCGGAATTTGCAGGCGAACATCTTTTAATGTCGCCACATCCGGCAGTTGTGGCTCGATGTAGCGGTATAGGCCATAAATCGAGCCTGCTCCCAGCAGAATGCAACAGACTGCAAGGATCAAAAAATACTTTACGAACTTCACTGGAAATTTCCCATTTAGTTTCATTTGGGCAGTTTATAAACAAACGCGCGGTAGTATAAAGGCAAGCCAGACGCATTGATATACCCGTCAGAGTGACGGGTGATAAGGAGATCATCACAATGGCATTTAAGATCTGGCAAATTGGTTTGCATTTACAACAGCAAGAAGCGGTAGCGGTTGCGATCGTGCGGGGCGCAAAAGAATGCTTTTTGCAACGCTGGTGGCGGTTGCCGCTGGAGAACGACATTATCAAAGATGGGCGGATTGTTGATGCGCAGCAGCTGGCTAAAACGTTGTTACCGTGGAGTCGCGAACTGCCGCAGCGTCATCACATTATGTTGGCGTTTCCCGCCAGTCGCACATTACAGCGGTCATTTCCGCGCCCGTCGATGTCCCTTGGTGAGCGGGAGCAAACGGCCTGGCTGTCAGGGACGATGGCCCGCGAGCTGGATATGGATCCGGACTCCCTGCGCTTCGATTACAGCGAAGACTCACTCAGTCCCGCCTATAACGTGACTGCCGCGCAAAGCAAAGAGCTGGCAACGCTGCTTACTCTGGCAGAAAGGTTGCGTGTTCATGTGAGCGCGATCACCCCGGATGCCAGTGCATTACAGCGATTCCTGCCTTTTTTACCTTCTCATCAGCAATGTCTGGCCTGGCGTGATAACGAACAGTGGCTGTGGGCGACGCGCTATAGCTGGGGGCGCAAACTGGCGGTGGGGATGACTAGCGCGAAGGAGCTGGCGGCAGCGTTATCCGTTGATCCCGAAAGCGTCGCGATATGTGGCGAAGGCGGATTTGATCCCTGGGAGGCCGTTTCTGTTCGTCAGCCGCCGCTACCGCCGCCAGGTGGAGACTTTGCCATCGCGCTGGGGCTGGCGCTTGGGAAGGCGTACTGATGAACCCGCCAATTAATTTTTTGCCCTGGCGACAGCAACGCCGGACCGCTTTTCTGCGTTTCTGGTTGCTGATGTTCGTTGCGCCTCTGCTGCTGGCCGTCGGGATAACGCTAATACTGCGTCTGACAGGCAGCGCCGAAGCGCGCATAGACGCAGTTTTGCTTCAGGCGGAACAACAACTCGCCCGCAGCTTACAGATAACGAAGCCACGTTTGCTGGAGCAACAGCAGTTACGCGAACAGCGTTCGCAACGGCAGCGCCAGCGACAATTTACCCGCGACTGGCAATCTGCGCTGGAAGCACTGGCGGCGCTTTTACCCGAGCACGCCTGGCTGACAACGATAAGCTGGCAGCAGGGAACGCTGGAGATCAAGGGGCTGACAACAAGCATTACCGCGTTAAACGCACTAGAAACGTCACTCCGCCAGGATGCATCTTTTCATCTCAATCAGCGGGGAGCCACGCAGCAGGATGCGCAGGGACGCTGGCAATTTGAGTATCAGTTAACAAGGAAGGTTAGCGATGAACATGTTCTTTGACTGGTGGTTCGCCACATCACCCCGCCTCCGCCAGCTTTGCTGGGCATTCTGGTTGCTGATGTTAGTTACGCTCATTTTTCTGTCATCGACACACCATGAAGAGCGCGACGCATTAATTCGACTACGGGCAAGTCATCACCAGCAGTGGGCCGCACTGTATCGCCTGGTAGACACCACTCCCTTCAGCGAGGAAAAAACGCTGCCCTTTTCGCCACTGGATTTTCAGTTATCCGGCGCGCAACTGGTTTCCTGGCATCCATCCGCGCAGGGAGGCGAGTTGGCGTTGAAAACGCTGTGGGAAGCAGTGCCGTCGGCATTTACACGGCTGGCAGAGCGCAACGTCAGCGTGAGCCGTTTTTCGTTAAGCGTGGAAGGTGATGATCTTTTGTTCACGCTACAACTGGAGACGCCGCATGAGGGTTAAACGCTGGTTGTTGGCAGGTATTGCATTGTGCCTTTTAACCGGTATGCGTGACCCTTTTAAACCGCCGGAAGATCTATGCCGGATTAGCGAACTTAGCCAGTGGCGCTATCAGGGGATGGTAGGGCGAGGCGAGCGCATCATCGGTGTAATAAAAGACGGGCAAAAGAAATGGCGACGGGTGCAGCAAAACGATGTGCTGGAAAACGGCTGGACAATTTTACAGCTGACGCCAGACGTACTAACGCTGGGTACCGGGACAAACTGCGAACCGCCACAATGGTTGTGGCAACGGCAAGGAGATACAAATGAAGCAATGGATAGCCGCACTACTGTTGATGCTGATACCCGGCGTACAGGCGGCAAAGCCGCAAAAAGTGACGCTGATGGTGGATGACGTTCCGGTAGCTCAGGTGTTGCAGGCGCTGGCTGAACAGGAGAAGTTGAACCTGGTCGTGTCGCCAGACGTCAGCGGTACGGTGTCGTTACATCTAACAGATGTTCCCTGGAAGCAGGCACTACAAACTGTAGTGAAAAGCGCCGGACTGATAACGCGGCAGGAAGGCAACATTCTCTCAGTGCATTCCATTGCCTGGCAGAATAACAATATCGCCCGCCAGGAGGCGGAGCAGGCGCGGGCGCAGGCAAATCTGCCGCTGGAAAATCGCAGTATAACCCTGCAATACGCCGACGCGGGAGAACTGGCGAAAGCGGGGGAGAAGCTACTGAGTGCCAAAGGGAGTATGACCGTCGATAAACGCACCAATCGCCTTTTGCTACGAGATAACAAAACGGCGTTAAGCGCGCTTGAACAGTGGGTAGCGCAAATGGATCTGCCGGTCGGGCAGGTTGAGCTGTCGGCGCATATTGTCACCATTAATGAAAAAAGTTTGCGTGAGTTAGGCGTGAAATGGACGCTGGCCGATGCGCAACACGCTGGTGGCGTTGGGCAAGTCACCACGCTTGGTAGCGACCTCTCCGTAGCGACGGCGACAACGCATGTCGGTTTTAACATTGGGCGCATCAACGGACGCTTGCTGGATCTTGAGCTTTCCGCGCTCGAACAAAAACAGCAGCTGGATATTATCGCCAGTCCGCGTCTGCTGGCCTCACATCTTCAGCCTGCCAGCATTAAACAGGGGAGCGAAATTCCATATCAGGTTTCCAGCGGGGAAAGTGGCGCGACGTCGGTGGAATTTAAAGAGGCCGTCCTGGGGATGGAGGTCACGCCCACGGTGTTACAAAAAGGTCGCATCCGGCTGAAATTACACATCAGCCAGAACGTTCCGGGGCAGGTGCTACAGCAGGCCGATGGCGAAGTGCTGGCGATTGATAAGCAGGAGATCGAAACGCAGGTCGAGGTCAAAAGCGGAGAAACGTTGGCGCTGGGCGGCATTTTTACCCGTAAAAATAAATCGGGTCAGGATAGCGTACCGTTGCTTGGCGACATTCCCTGGTTCGGGCAATTATTTCGTCATGACGGAAAAGAAGATGAACGACGCGAGTTAGTGGTGTTTATCACGCCACGACTGGTTTCCAGTGAGTAAACAGCCGTAAAAGCGGTAATGTTTTTACGCTGAACGTGTTTCATCTATTTGACGCGCGCAGGTATTTAGCATACAAGGAGTACCGATTTGAGAGTTGGTGCTCTTCGCTGCCTGCGTTCCATGATGATGATTTATCATTCAGGCGGCATTTTGCTGTCTTTTTTACGCTAATCTTACCCGGTGATTTATCGCCAGAGCGGTGGTAGCAAGGCAGCGCGCTTGCAGCGACCAGATATGCAGAGGGATGGGTGATTTATTCAGTTGCCAAACCCGCTGGAGTATTGAGATAATTTTCAGTCTGACTCTCGCAATATCTTATGAGGTTTCAGTTCATGTCCTGCGGCGCTCTCTGAGCGAAGCGGGTTTATCATTAACGAATAGTCTTAGTAGTACCGAAAAAATGGCAGAGAAACGCAATATCTTTCTGGTTGGGCCTATGGGTGCCGGAAAAAGCACTATTGGGCGCCAGTTAGCTCAACAACTCAATATGGAATTTTACGATTCCGATCAAGAGATTGAGAAACGAACCGGAGCTGATGTGGGCTGGGTTTTCGATTTAGAAGGCGAAGAAGGCTTCCGCGATCGCGAAGAAAAGGTCATCAATGAGTTGACCGAGAAACAGGGTATTGTGCTGGCTACTGGCGGCGGCTCTGTGAAATCCCGTGAAACGCGTAACCGTCTTTCCGCTCGTGGCGTTGTCGTTTATCTTGAAACGACCATCGAAAAGCAACTTGCACGCACGCAGCGTGATAAAAAACGCCCGTTGCTGCACGTTGAAACACCGCCGCGTGAAGTTCTGGAAGCGTTGGCCAATGAACGCAATCCGCTGTATGAAGAGATTGCCGACGTGACCATTCGTACTGATGATCAAAGCGCTAAAGTGGTTGCAAACCAGATTATTCACATGCTGGAAAGCAACTAATTCTGGCTTTATATACACTCGTCTGCGGGTACAGTAATTAAGGTGGATGTCGCGTTATGGAGAGGATTGTCGTTACTCTCGGGGAACGTAGTTACCCAATTACCATCGCATCTGGTTTGTTTAATGAACCAGCTTCATTCTTACCGCTGAAATCGGGCGAGCAGGTCATGTTGGTCACCAACGAAACCCTGGCTCCTCTGTATCTCGATAAGGTCCGCGGCGTACTTGAACAGGCGGGTGTTAACGTCGATAGCGTTATCCTCCCTGACGGCGAGCAGTATAAAAGCCTGGCTGTACTCGATACCGTCTTTACGGCGTTGTTACAAAAACCGCATGGTCGCGATACTACGCTGGTGGCGCTTGGCGGCGGCGTAGTGGGCGATCTGACCGGCTTCGCGGCGGCGAGTTATCAGCGCGGTGTCCGTTTCATTCAAGTCCCGACGACGTTACTGTCGCAGGTCGATTCCTCCGTTGGCGGCAAAACTGCGGTCAACCATCCCCTCGGTAAAAACATGATTGGCGCGTTCTACCAACCTGCTTCAGTGGTGGTGGATCTCGACTGTCTGAAAACGCTTCCCCCGCGTGAGTTAGCGTCGGGGCTGGCAGAAGTCATCAAATACGGCATTATTCTTGACGGTGCGTTTTTTAACTGGCTGGAAGAGAATCTGGATGCGTTGTTGCGTCTGGACGGTCCGGCAATGGCGTACTGTATTCGCCGTTGTTGTGAACTGAAGGCAGAAGTTGTCGCCGCCGACGAGCGCGAAACCGGGTTACGTGCTTTACTGAATCTGGGACACACCTTTGGTCATGCCATTGAAGCTGAAATGGGGTATGGCAATTGGTTACATGGTGAAGCGGTCGCTGCGGGTATGGTGATGGCGGCGCGGACGTCGGAACGTCTCGGGCAGTTTAGTTCTGCCGAAACGCAGCGTATTATAACCCTGCTCAAGCGGGCTGGGTTACCGGTCAATGGGCCGCGCGAAATGTCCGCGCAGGCGTATTTACCGCATATGCTGCGTGACAAGAAAGTCCTTGCGGGAGAGATGCGCTTAATTCTTCCGTTGGCAATTGGTAAGAGTGAAGTTCGCAGCGGCGTTTCGCACGAGCTTGTTCTTAACGCCATTGCCGATTGTCAATCAGCGTAACAACAAGAAAGGTCAGGCCGCTTATCAAGCGGTCTATTAGCTTCAGGTTAATTGCAACGTGGTAAGCATTAACCTTTTAGTGGGGTGTTAAATGGATGAATTCAAACCAGAAGACGAGCTGAAACCCGATCCCAGCGATCGTCGTACTGGTCGTTCTCGTCAATCTTCTGAACGTTCTGAGCGTACTGAACGTGGCGAACCGCAGATCAATTTTGATGATATTGAACTTGATGACACTGACGATCGCCGTCCGACTCGTGCGCAAAAAGAGCGCAATGAGGAACCGGAAATCGAAGAAGAAATTGACGAATCCGAAGATGAAACCGTGGATGAAGAGCGCGTAGAGCGTCGTCCGCGTAAGCGCAAAAAAGCAGCCAGTAAACCCGCTTCTCGTCAGTATATGATGATGGGCGTCGGCATTCTGGTTCTACTGCTGTTGATCATCGGTATCGGTTCTGCGCTAAAAGCCCCCTCGACCACTTCCAGCGATCAAACCGCGTCTGGCGAGAAGAGTATTGATCTTGCTGGCAATGCGACCGATCAGGCGAATGGCGTGCAGCCAGCGCCGGGAACCACGTCTGCGGAAAATACTCAGCAGGATGTTTCTCTGCCACCGATCTCTTCTACGCCGACTCAAGGGCAAACCCCGGTGGCAACGGATGGTCAACAACGTGTTGAAGTGCAGGGTGACCTGAACAATGCGCTGACCCAGCCACAAAATCAGCAACAGCTGAACAATGTGGCGGTCAATTCCACGTTGCCGACTGAACCCGCAACGGTTGCGCCTGTTCGCAATGGCAATGCATCGCGTGACACGGCGAAAACGCAAACCGCTGAACGTCCGTCCACTACGCGCCCAGCTCGTCAGCAGGCGGTGATTGAACCGAAAAAACCGCAAGCAACCGTGAAAACGGAGCCGAAGCCGGTAGCACAGACGCCGAAGCGTACTGAACCAGCTGCCCCTGTGGCGAGCACGAAGGCACCGGCTGCGACTTCTACGCCAGCACCAAAAGAGACGGCGACTACGGCTCCAGTACAGACGGCATCCCCGGCGCAAACCACAGCAACACCCGCTGCTGGGGCGAAGACCGCAGGTAATGTTGGTTCGTTGAAATCGGCACCGTCCAGCCATTACACTCTGCAGCTGAGCAGTTCCTCTAACTACGACAACCTGAACGGTTGGGCGAAGAAAGAGAATCTGAAAAACTACGTTGTCTATGAAACGACGCGTAATGGTCAGCCGTGGTATGTCCTGGTTTCTGGCGTGTACGCTTCGAAAGAAGAGGCGAAAAAAGCGGTATCTACATTGCCAGCAGATGTCCAGGCCAAAAACCCGTGGGCGAAACCGCTGCGTCAGGTACAGGCCGATCTGAAGTAATCAAGGTTATCTCCCGCAATGGTTTATCGTTGCGGGAGTTGCCTGAAGCGCTGGATGCTGTCGGAGCTTTCTCCACAGCCGGAGAAGGTGTAATTAGTTAGTCAGCATGAAGAAAAATCGCGCTTTTTTGAAGTGGGCAGGGGGCAAGTATCCCCTGCTTGATGATATTAAACGGCATTTGCCCAAGGGCGAATGTCTGGTTGAGCCTTTTGTAGGTGCCGGGTCGGTGTTTCTCAACACCGACTTTTCTCGTTATATCCTTGCCGATATCAATAGCGACCTGATCAGTCTCTATAACATTGTGAAGATGCGTACTGATGAGTACGTACAGGCCGCACGCGAGCTGTTTGTTCCCGAAACAAATTGCGCCGAGGTTTACTATCAGTTCCGCGAAGAGTTCAACAAAAGCCAGGATCCGTTCCGTCGGGCGGTACTGTTTTTATATTTGAACCGCTACGGTTACAACGGCCTGTGTCGTTACAATCTGCGCGGTGAGTTTAACGTGCCGTTCGGCCGCTACAAAAAACCCTATTTCCCGGAAGCAGAGTTGTATCACTTCGCTGAAAAAGCGCAGAATGCCTTTTTCTATTGTGAGTCTTACGCCGATAGCATGGCGCGCGCAGATGATGCATCCGTCGTCTATTGCGATCCGCCTTATGCACCGCTGTCTGCGACCGCCAACTTTACGGCGTATCACACAAACAGTTTTACGCTTGAACAACAAGCGCATCTGGCGGAGATCGCCGAAGGTCTGGTTGAGCGCCATATTCCAGTGCTGATCTCCAATCACGATACGATGTTAACGCGTGAGTGGTATCAGCGCGCAAAATTGCATGTCGTCAAAGTTCGACGCAGTATAAGCAGCAACGGCGGCACACGTAAAAAGGTGGACGAACTGCTGGCTTTGTACAAACCAGGAGTCGTTTCACCCGCGAAAAAATAATTCTCAAGGAGAAGCGGATGAAACAGTATTTGATTGCCCCCTCAATTCTGTCGGCTGATTTTGCCCGCCTGGGTGAAGATACCGCAAAAGCCCTGGCAGCTGGCGCTGATGTCGTGCATTTTGACGTCATGGATAACCACTATGTTCCCAATCTGACGATTGGGCCAATGGTGCTGAAATCCTTGCGTAACTATGGCATTACCGCCCCTATCGACGTACACCTGATGGTGAAACCCGTCGATCGCATTGTGCCTGATTTCGCTGCCGCTGGTGCCAGCATCATTACCTTTCATCCAGAAGCCTCCGAGCATGTTGACCGCACGCTGCAACTGATTAAAGAAAATGGCTGTAAAGCGGGTCTGGTATTTAACCCGGCGACACCTCTGAGCTATCTGGATTACGTGATGGATAAGCTGGATGTGATCCTGCTGATGTCCGTCAACCCTGGTTTCGGCGGTCAGTCTTTCATTCCTCAAACACTGGATAAACTGCGCGAAGTACGTCGCCGTATCGACGAGTCTGGCTTTGACATTCGACTAGAAGTGGACGGTGGCGTGAAGGTGAACAACATTGGCGAAATCGCTGCGGCGGGCGCGGATATGTTCGTCGCCGGTTCGGCAATCTTCGACCAGCCAGACTACAAAAAAGTCATTGATGAAATGCGCAGTGAACTGGCAAAGGTAAGTCATGAATAAGTTTGAAGATATTCGCGGCGTCGCTTTTGATCTTGATGGTACGCTGGTCGACAGTGCTCCTGGTCTTGCTGCTGCGGTAGATATGGCGCTGTATGCGCTGGAGTTGCCCGTCGCAGGTGAAGAACGCGTTATTACCTGGATTGGTAACGGCGCAGATGTTCTGATGGAGCGCGCATTGACCTGGGCGCGTCAGGAACGTGCGACTCAGCGTAAAACAATGGGTAAACCGCCCGTTGATGACGACATTCCGGCAGAAGAACAGGTACGTATTCTGCGTAAACTGTTCGATCGCTACTATGGCGAGGTTGCCGAAGAGGGGACGTTTTTGTTCCCGCACGTTGCCGATACGTTGGGCGCGTTGCAGGCTAAAGGCCTGCCGCTAGGCCTGGTCACCAACAAACCGACGCCGTTCGTCGCGCCGCTGCTCGAAGCCTTAGATATCGCCAAATACTTCAGCGTGGTGATTGGTGGTGATGATGTGCAAAACAAAAAACCGCATCCGGACCCGCTGTTACTGGTGGCTGAGCGGATGGGAATTGCCCCACAACAGATGCTGTTTGTCGGCGACTCACGCAATGATATTCAGGCGGCAAAAGCGGCAGGTTGCCCATCAGTTGGCTTAACCTACGGATATAACTACGGCGAGGCTATCGATCTCAGCCAGCCTGATGTAATTTATCAGTCTATAAATGACCTTCTGCCCGCATTAGGGCTTCCGCATAGCGAAAATCAGGAATCGAAAAATGACTAAGCCCATCGTTTTTAGTGGCGCACAGCCCTCAGGTGAATTGACCATTGGTAACTACATGGGTGCGCTGCGTCAGTGGGTAAACATACAGGATGACTACCATTGCATTTACTGTATCGTTGACCAACACGCGATCACCGTGCGCCAGGATGCACAGAAGCTGCGTAAAGCGACGCTGGATACGCTGGCCTTGTATCTGGCTTGTGGTATCGATCCTGAGAAAAGCACCATTTTTGTTCAGTCCCACGTGCCGGAACATGCACAGTTAGGCTGGGCACTGAACTGCTATACCTACTTCGGCGAACTGAGTCGCATGACGCAGTTTAAAGATAAATCTGCGCGTTATGCCGAGAACATCAACGCTGGTCTGTTTGACTATCCGGTGCTGATGGCAGCGGACATCCTGCTGTATCAAACTAATCTGGTACCGGTGGGTGAAGACCAGAAACAGCACCTCGAACTGAGCCGCGATATTGCCCAGCGTTTCAACGCGCTGTATGGCGAGATCTTTAAGGTGCCGGAGCCGTTTATTCCGAAATCTGGCGCGCGCGTAATGTCGCTGCTGGAGCCGACCAAGAAGATGTCCAAGTCTGACGATAATCGCAATAACGTTATCGGCCTGCTGGAAGATCCGAAATCGGTAGTGAAGAAAATCAAACGTGCGGTCACTGACTCCGACGAGCCGCCGGTAGTTCGCTACGATGTGCAGAACAAAGCGGGCGTTTCCAACCTGTTGGATATCCTTTCAGCGGTAACGGGCCAGAGCATCCCAGAACTGGAAAAACAGTTCGAAGGCAAGATGTATGGTCATCTGAAAGGTGAAGTGGCTGATGCCGTTTCCGGTATGCTGACTGAATTGCAGGAACGCTATCACCGTTTCCGCAACGATGAAGCCTTCCTGCAACAGGTGATGAAAGATGGCGCGGAAAAAGCCAGCGCGCACGCTTCCCGTACGCTAAAAGCGGTGTACGAAGCGATTGGTTTTGTGGCGAAGCCGTAATTCACTATTGCTGGCAAATTGCGCTTTGTTCATGCCGGATGCGGCGTGAACGCCTTATCCGGCCTACAAAGTAATGCACATATTGCAAGGAAATGTAGGCCTGATAAGCGTAGCGCATCAGGCAATTTTGCTTTTATCATCACTCTGAAACCGGGGAAACCCGGTTTTTTTATCCTCATTTGCAATAATCCGAAAAAATGTGAAGTGCCTCGCCGTTTCCACATCTCGCTGTTGCGCCTTATCTTCAAATTCCTGAAGATATAAATATTCAATTTACTGAAAATTTATTATGCGTCGAACGTTTATCAAAAAAGAAGGCGTCGTCATCACGACGCTGGCCCGTTATTTGTTGGGTGAAAAGTGCGGTAATCGATTGAAAACCATAGATGAGCTGGCAAATGAATGCCGTTCATCCGTTGGCCTGACGCAGGCCGCGTTGAAAACGCTGGAATCAAGCGGAGCGATACGGATTGAACGCCGTGGGCGCAATGGCAGTTATCTGGTCGAGATGGATAACAAAGCATTGCTGACTCATGTGGATATCAACAACGTGGTATGTGCAATGCCCTTGCCCTATACCCGTTTGTACGAAGGCCTGGCGAGCGGATTGAAAGCCCAGTTTGATGGCATTCCTTTTTACTATGCGCACATGCGTGGCGCGGATATTCGCGTGGAGTGTCTGCTTAATGGCGTGTATGACATGGCGGTGGTTTCGCGACTAGCGGCGGAAAGTTATCTCACGCAAAAAGGCTTATGCCTCGCGCTGGAGTTGGGGCCGCACACCTACGTTGGCGAGCACCAGTTGATTTGCCGTAAAGGCGAGTCCGCAAACGTGAAGCGCGTGGGGCTGGATAACCGTTCGGCGGATCAGAAAATCATGACCGATGTTTTTTTTGGCGGTAGTGATGTGGAACGAGTCGATCTCTCTTATCACGAGAGTTTACAACGCATTGTTAAAGGCGATGTCGATGCGGTGATCTGGAACGTGGTGGCGGAAAACGAACTGACCATGCTGGGATTAGAGGCGACGCCGCTCACAGACGATCCGCGATTTTTACAGGCCACCGAAGCCGTGGTCCTGACGCGAGTCGATGATTACCCAATGCAACAACTGCTGCGTGCCGTTGTAGATAAACACGCCCTGCTCGCCCATCAACAACGGGTAGTGAGTGGGGAACAGGAACCGAGTTATTAAACGAAAGGCATCTGATATGGAAACCAGACTCAACCTGCTTTGCGAGGCAGGCGTTATTGATAAGGACATCTGCAAAGGCATGATGCAGGTCGTCAACGTACTGGAAACAGAGTGCCATCTGCCGGTGCGCAGTGAGCAAGGAACGATGGCGATGACACATATGGCGAGTGCACTGATGCGCAGTCGCCGTGGTGAAGAAATAGAGCCGCTGGATAACGAGTTGCTGGCAGAACTGGCGCAATCCAGCCACTGGCAAGCCGTTGTGCAATTGCATCAGGTGTTGTTGAAGGAATTCGCACTGGAAGTTAACCCGTGTGAAGAAGGCTATTTGCTGGCCAACCTTTATGGATTATGGATGGCTGCTAACGAAGAGGTTTGAAGCTCCCGACAAATCCACGTCGCACAACCTAAATATTCAAAAAAATGAATATTTAATTCAAGGAACAGAAACGAGGCAACAAGATGTTTGTAGAAGCATTGAAACGCCAGAACCCGGCGCTGATTTCCGCCGCACTAAGCCTGTGGCAGCAGGGCAAGATCGCCCCGGACAGCTGGGTGATCGACGTGGATCAGATACTGGAAAACGGTAAGCGGCTGATTGAGACGGCGCGGCTTTACGGCATTGAACTGTATCTGATGACCAAGCAGTTTGGTCGTAATCCGTGGCTGGCGGAAAAATTGCTGGCATTAGGCTACAGCGGCATTGTGGCGGTGGATTACAAAGAGGCGCGAGTCATGCGCCGCGCTGGTTTGCCTGTGGCGCATCAGGGGCATCTGGTACAAATCCCTTGTCATCAGGTTGCTGACGCCGTTGAACAGGGCACCGACGTCATCACCGTGTTTACTCTCGACAAAGCGCGGGAAGTTTCTGCGGCGGCGGTGAAGGCCGGGCGAATCCAGTCTGTGCTGCTTAAAGTTTATAGCGACGATGATTTTCTTTATCCGGGCCAGGAGAGCGGTTTTGCCCTCAAGGTGTTGCCGGAGATTGTCGCCGAAATCCAGAATCTGCCAGGGCTGCATTTAGCCGGACTTACCCATTTCCCTTGCCTGCTTTGGGATGAGGCTGTCGGAAAAGTTTTGCCGACACCGAATCTTCACACGCTGATACAGGCACGGGATCAACTGGCGAAATCTGGTATTGCACTTGAGCAACTGAACGCGCCTTCAGCGACCAGCTGCACTTCGCTGCCATTACTGGCGCAATACGGTGTGACTCATGCCGAACCCGGTCATGCGCTGACGGGCACTATTCCGGCAAACCAGCAGGGCGATCAGCCTGAACGTATCGCGATGCTCTGGTTAAGTGAAATCTCCCATCATTTCCGTGGCGACAGCTACTGCTACGGCGGCGGTTACTATCGTCGTGGTCATGCGCAACATGCGTTGGTGTTTACGCCAGAAAATCAAAAGATTACTGAAACCAATCTCAAAACTGTGGATGACAGCAGTATCGACTACACCCTGCCGCTGGCAGGCGAGTTTCCGGTAAGCAGTGCAGTGGTGCTCTGTTTTCGCACGCAGATTTTTGTCACCCGTAGCGATGTGGTGCTGGTGTCCGGTATTCATCGTGGCGAACCGGAAATCGTCGGTCGTTATGACAGTCTTGGAAACTCTCTGGGGGCGTAATGGCGCGATTTGTGGTGTTAGTGATTGATAGCTTTGGCGTAGGGGCAATGAAAGATGTCACGCTGGTGCGTCCGCAAGATGCGGGAGCGAATACATGTGGTCACATCCTGAGCCAGTTGCCGCATTTGCAGCTACCAACGCTGGAGAAGCTGGGGCTAATCAACGCATTGGGTTATGCGCCAGGCGATATGCAGCCGTCAGATTCCGCAACCTGGGGCGTGGCAGAGCTGCAACATGAAGGTGGCGATACCTTTATGGGGCATCAGGAAATTTTAGGCACGCGCCCGTTACCGCCGCTGCGGATGCCTTTTCGCGATGTGATTGACCGTGTTGAGCAGGCATTAGTTTCCGCTGGCTGGCAGGTGGAGCGCCGTGGCGATGATCTGCAATTTCTGTGGGTCAATCAGGCGGTTGCGATTGGCGATAATCTCGAGGCGGATTTAGGCCAGGTCTATAACATTACCGCCAATCTCTCTGTGATCTCTTTTGACGACGCAATCAAAATTGGTCGTATCGTGCGTGAGCAGGTACAGGTCGGTCGGGTCATTACATTTGGTGGCCTGTTAACCGACAGTCAACGCATTCTCGATGCCGCAGAAAGCAAAGAAGGGCGCTTTATTGGTATCAATGCGCCGCGTTCTGGCGCTTATGACAACGGTTTCCAGGTCGTGCATATGGGCTATGGCGTCGATGAAAAAGTGCAGGTGCCACAAAAACTGTATGAAGCAGGCGTGCCAACCGTGCTGGTGGGTAAGGTGGCAGATATCGTCAACAATCCTTATGGCGTGAGCTGGCAAAATCTGGTGGATAGCCAGCGGATTATGGATATCACCCTCAACGAATTTAACACCCATCCGACGGCGTTTATTTGCACCAACATTCAGGAAACCGACCTCGCTGGTCATGCAGAAGACGTCGCACGTTATGCCGAACGTTTGCAGGTCGTTGACCGTAACCTTGCCCGGCTTGTTGAGGCGATGCAGCCAGATGATTGCCTGGTCGTGATGGCGGATCACGGCAACGATCCGACCATTGGTCACAGCCACCATACCCGCGAAGTGGTGCCAGTGCTGGTTTATCAGCAAGGGATGATCGCTACGCAGCTCGGTGTGCGCACCACGCTTTCTGATGTGGGGGCTACCGTGTGTGAATTTTTCCGCGCGCCACCGCCACAAAATGGTCGCTCTTTTCTTTCCTCCCTCCGGTTTGCAGGAGACACCCTATGAGTTTTGATCCGACGGGTTACACCCTCGCCCATGAGCATCTGCATATTGATCTCTCCGGCTTTAAAAACAACGTGGACTGCCGCCTTGATCAGTATGCGTTCATTTGCCAGGAGATGAACGACCTGATGACCCGGGGCGTGCGTAATGTGATTGAGATGACCAACCGTTACATGGGGCGCAATGCGCAATTTATGCTTGATGTAATGCGCGAGACGGGGATCAACGTGGTGGCCTGTACCGGTTATTACCAGGACGCGTTTTTCCCGGAACATGTGGCGACCCGCAGCGTGCAGGAACTGGCGCAGGAGATGGTCGATGAAATTGAACAGGGTATCGATGGCACGGAGCTGAAAGCCGGGATCATCGCGGAGATCGGCACCAGCGAAGGAAAGATTACGCCGCTGGAAGAGAAGGTATTTATTGCCGCTGCGCTGGCGCATAACCAGACCGGACGCCCGATCTCCACGCATACGTCGTTCAGCACGATGGGGCTGGAGCAACTGGCGTTGCTACAAGCCCACGGGGTTGATCTTTCGCGCGTCACCGTTGGTCACTGCGATCTGAAAGACAACCTCGACAACATTTTGAAGATGATCGATCTCGGCGCGTACGTGCAGTTCGACACCATCGGCAAGAACAGTTACTACCCGGACGAAAAGCGTATTGCGATGCTTCATGCGCTACGCGACCGTGGGTTGCTGAACCGCGTCATGCTGTCGATGGATATTACGCGCCGCTCCCATTTAAAAGCCAACGGTGGTTATGGCTATGACTATTTACTAACCACCTTTATTCCGCAATTGCGCCAGTCAGGATTCAGTCAGGCCGATGTGGATGTGATGTTACGTGAAAATCCCTCTCAATTTTTCCAATAAGGACAGACTCATGAAAAAGATTGGCGTTGCAGGCTTACAGCGTGAGCAGATTAAAAAAACTATTGAAGCGACGGCTCCTGGCTGTTTTGAAGTTTTCATTCACAACGACATGGAAGCGGCAATGAAGGTGAAATCCGGGCAACTGGATTATTACATCGGCGCGTGTAATACCGGTGCGGGCGCGGCATTGTCGATTGCCATCGCGGTGATAGGCTATAACAAAAGTTGCACCATTGCCAAACCAGGCATTAAAGCGAAAGACGAGCATATCGCCAAAATGATCGCTGAAGGAAAAGTGGCGTTTGGCCTTTCCGTTGAGCACGTCGAACACGCGATTCCGATGCTGATTAACCATCTGAAATAAAAGGCACGACTATGGATCTGTATATTCAGATTATCGTGGTGGCGTGCCTGACGGGTATGACATCGCTTCTGGCGCATCGCTCGGCGGCTGTTTTTCATGACGGCATCCGCCCGATCCTGCCGCAACTGATTGAAGGCTATATGAACCGTCGCGAGGCGGGGAGTATCGCTTTTGGTCTGAGCATTGGTTTTGTGGCCTCGGTGGGGATCTCTTTTACCCTGAAAACCGGGCTGCTCAACGCATGGTTACTCTTTCTTCCTACCGATATCCTCGGCGTCCTGGCGATAAACAGCCTGATGGCGTTTGGTCTTGGCGCTATCTGGGGCGTGTTGATCCTTACTTGCCTGTTGCCAGTAAACCAGCTGCTGACCGCGCTGCCGGTGGATGTATTAGGTAGCCTGGGGGAATTAAGCTCGCCGGTGGTTTCAGCTTTTGCACTGTTCCCGCTGGTGGCGATTTTCTACCAGTTTGGCTGGAAGCAAAGTCTGATCGCCGCCGTGGTGGTACTGATGACCCGTGTGGTAGTCGTGCGCTATTTCCCACATCTTAACCCTGAATCCATCGAAATCTTTATTGGCATGGTGATGCTGCTGGGGATCGCGATAACTCACGACCTGCGTCATCGTGATGAAAATGACATTGATGCCAGCGGGCTTTCGGTGTTTGAAGAACGCACGTCACGGATTATCAAAAACTTACCCTATATCGCCATCGTGGGAGCATTGATTGCCGCCGTTGCCAGCATGAAGATTTTTGCTGGCAGTGAAGTGTCGATCTTCACACTGGAGAAAGCATATTCCGCAGGCGTAACGCCGGAACAATCGCAAACGCTGATTAATCAGGCGGCTCTGGCAGAATTTATGCGCGGACTGGGGTTTGTGCCGTTGATTGCCACCACCGCGTTAGCAACGGGTGTGTATGCAGTTGCGGGCTTTACCTTTGTTTATGCGGTGGGCTATCTCTCGCCGAATCCGATGGTTGCAGCGGTATTAGGCGCAGTGGTTATTTCGGCGGAAGTCTTGCTGCTTCGTTCGATCGGCAAATGGCTGGGACGCTACCCGTCGGTGCGTAATGCGTCGGATAACATCCGTAACGCCATGAATATGCTGATGGAAGTGGCGCTGCTGGTCGGTTCGATTTTCGCAGCAATTAAGATGGCGGGTTATACCGGATTCTCTATCGCGGTTGCCATTTACTTCCTCAACGAATCCCTGGGCCGTCCGGTACAGAAAATGGCGGCACCGGTCGTGGCAGTAATGATCACCGGTATTCTGCTGAATGTTCTTTACTGGCTTGGCCTGTTCGTTCCGGCTTAAGGAAGGCACCTATGAAGACGTTTCCTCTGCAAAGCCTGACGATTATTGAGGCGCAGCAAAAGCAGTTTGCGCTGGTGGATAGCATTTGTCGCCATTTCCCCGGCAGCGAGTTTCTTACTGGCGGTGATTTAGGCTTAACGCCAGGACTGAATCAACCGCGCGTTACCCAGCGTGTGGAACAGGTGCTGGCTGATGCATTTCACGCACAGGCTGCGGCGCTGGTGCAGGGCGCGGGGACTGGCGCGATTCGCGCCGGGCTGGCGGCTTTGCTCAAACCGGGGCAGCGTCTTCTGGTGCATGACGCGCCTGTTTACCCGACGACACGGGTTATTATTGAGCAGATGGGGCTGACGCTTATTACTGTTGATTTCAATGACCTGTCGGCACTGAAGCAGGTCGTCGACGAGCAACAACCGGATGCGGCGCTGGTGCAGCATACGCGCCAGCAGCCGCAGGACAGCTACGTGCTGGCAGATGTGCTGGCAACGTTGCGCGCGGCAGGTGTTCCAGCGTTAACCGATGACAACTATGCGGTGATGAAGGTGGCTCGAATCGGCTGTGAATGCGGCGCGAATGTCTCGACATTTTCCTGCTTCAAGCTATTTGGGCCAGAGGGTGTTGGTGCAGTGGTCGGCGATGCTGATGTTATCAACCGTATTCGCGCCACGCTTTACTCCAGCGGTAGCCAGATCCAGGGCGCACAGGCGCTGGAAGTATTGCGTGGTCTGGTGTTTGCGCCAGTGATGCACGCGGTGCAGGCAGGGGTATCTGAACGGTTGCTGGCTTTGCTTAACGGTGGTGCGGTGCCGGAAGTGAAAAGCGCGGTGATTGCTAATGCGCAGTCGAAGGTGTTGATTGTCGAGTTTCATCAGCCGATTGCCGCCAGAGTGCTGGAAGAGGCGCAAAAGCGCGGTGCCTTGCCTTACCCGGTGGGTGCAGAGTCGAAATATGAAATCCCGCCGCTCTTTTATCGCCTTTCCGGAACGTTTCGCCAGGCGAATCCACAATCAGAACATTGTGCGATTCGCATTAACCCGAATCGCAGCGGTGAAGAGACGGTGCTGCGGATTTTGCGTGAGAGTATTGCCAGTATTTAATGCTGGATAGCACCGTCAAGCTAAATTCCGTACTGAACGGTCCCCTCGCCCCTTTGGGGAGAGGGTTAGGGTGAGGGGAACGTACGGGATGTAAAATTCAACGCGCCAGCATCGCCGGATGCGATGCTGGCGCATCTTATCCGCGTGGATGGGGTCCACGAACACGGTGGTGCGGCCGGAAAGGCCCTCCTCGGTCACCAGATATTCGTCGCCCAGCGCCTTTTGCAGGCGGCAGGTCCAGCGCTCGTCCTCGTTGAAGCGGATGCCGTGGTCGGCACAGTCATTGGGGTCAGCACAATAGCCGTGGGTGTTGGAATCGCCCAGGCAGAGGATATGCGTTTTCATGGGAAATCACTCCTTTTCCATCGTCTGGCGGAAGTAATACACAGCGCCCACCATACCGGCGTCGTTGTGCAGCTGTGCGGCGCGGATCTCCAGCCCCTCGGCAAAGGCGGGCATCACCGATGCCTTTACTTTGGCGGCAATGGGGTCGATGAGCAGCTTCTGCTGGGCGCTCACGCCGCCGCCGATCAGGATCAGTTGCGGGTTGAAGATGTGCACCATGCCGGCAAGGCCCTGCGCGATCTCGTCGGTCCAGGCGTCCAGCAGGGCCAGCACCTCCGGGTTTCCGGCTTCTGCTGCGGCAAAGATGGCGCGGCCGTCCGTCCAGGCAGGGTTCTTCTCCTTTGCGGCACGCACAAGGGCAGTGGTGGCGGCGTAGCGCTCCCAGCAGCCGGTGGCCCCACAGGTGCAGGGTACGCCGTCCAGTGCGTGGGTACGGTAGTGGCCCAGCTCACCGCCAAGGCCGCGGGCACCC
>OGXE01001562.1_pt1 | contig 19316 bp, 13 predicted proteins | sample 1576181 | NCBI WGS metagenome assembly OGXE01 (sample SAMEA3541478, study PRJEB24748) | human gut metagenome | biome: human gut; feature: human-associated habitat; material: faeces | place: China | collected 2012 | reverse complement strand
GAGCGCAGCTACAAAATGCTGACCCTGCTTGAAAATTCCGTCAACCTTCTCCGCACGCACCACCAGAGCGGAGAGGTGTACTACTGGATTTTGTATTACTCATTTTTATCCCCACAGAAGCTGAAAAATGTGGAGGAGATCATTGAAGCGCTCCGCCCACATATCCGAGATATCAGCTTCAGCACCTACTACCGCCTGCGCAAAGCTGCTGTGGAAGCGTTAAGCTCTGTCCTTTGGGGATTTTCCGCGCAGGACACTTTGAAAACGCTGGACTGCTTTTTCCCGCCAGATGTGTGAGAGTATTATGAAAGAAAATTGGGAGGAAATTGAAAGGGTTTTGCTATTGAACGCAAAATCGCCGTATGTTAAACTAAGTATGCTCAAAACTATAAACAAACCAAAAGCAGCCGCAGGAGGACGCCATTTTTGATGTGCGTCTTTTTTCTGCCCTTCTGCGGTCAATGAAACGGCATCCGGCTTTCGCTGGGTGCTGTTTCCTGCTTTTGGGCAGCACAAGGAGGTAATGCTTTTGAAGCACAAGTGTCCGTCTCCCCGTATTGGGAAAAAGCCGCGTGGCAATATCGGCCGTTGGCTGTATGCGGCGTTTCTGACCGCCACGCTATCCGCTTCTCTCTGTCAGCCGGCCTCTGCCGCAACCGTGTGGGAGAAGGCCAATGAGATCATGCGGGATGTCTATACGCAGATCCTCGGCATCTCCACGATTGCAGCCATCGTTACGGCCGCAGTCGCACTGCTGATGATGAACTTCTCCCGCAGCGGCCGAACCGTCGATGAAAGCCGGGCATGGCTCAAGCGAATCATTATCACATGGGCCGTGCTGAATGGCCTTGGCTTCATTATGAGCTATGTTACGCCCTTCTTCAGCGGCGGGCAGTGGACCGCCCCGTAAAAGCTATGGGAATTTTAGACGGTATTGTAGAGTGGATCGCGGAGCAGATCATGTACGGTCTGGATATGATCAACACCTCTGTTTTGGGGGCATTGGGCTGTGACATGAACACATTTCTGCGATATTTTCCCGCAGCGGAAACCATGTATAGCCTTCTGGTGGCACTTGCCATCGGGCTGATCCTGTTGGGCTGGGTCTGGAATCTGTTCAAGAACTATGGACTGGGCTTGGGCGTGGACGCAGAGGATCCGGTCAAGCTGACCGCCAAGGCGATTCTGTTCATTGTGCTTGCGTACTATGCAGATGAAATCGTAAACATTGCGCTGACGATAGGCGGAACGCCTTATGCGTGGATACTGTCCTCAGAGCTTCCTTCTTTGGACTTTGCCAGCTTCAATTCTGTTCTGCTGACCATCATCGGCGTCTGTGCCAACGGCGGCGTTGCGCTGATCGTTCTGATTCTGACACTGATTCTTTCGTGGAACTACATTAAGCTGCTGTTTGAAGCGGCAGAACGGTATGTACTGCTGGGCGTCCTGGTCTATACCGCACCGGTAGCCTTTGCCATGGGCGCATCGCAATCCACCGCAAATATTTTTAAGAGCTGGTGCCGGATGTTCGGCGGGCAGATATTCCTGCTGCTGATGAACGCATGGTGTCTTCGGCTGTTTATCACGATGGTCGGCACATTCATCTCAAATCCGCTTTCCATGTAGGAGGTCATTACCACGAAGAAATATCATAGAATCATTCCACTGCTGGGCATCGTACTTTTGCTTGCGCTCACCTTGGCGGTACCTGCGTTTGCTCTGGAGGAAAGCGATGTCGAAGCCGCAGTCAGCAGTTCCAGCCGCGAGGCCGTGACGGGAAATGTCCTGGTCTGGTTTCTCTGCGCGGTTGGTTTTCTCAAAGTCTCGCAGAAAATCGACAGCTTCATGGCAAGCATCGGCGTCAACGTGGGGCATACCGGCGGTTCCATGCTGGGTGAGGCGATGGTGGCATTCAAGGGTGTCTCCCTCGCTGCCGGCATGGCTGGAAAAGTTGTCGGGAACTTTGCCGACAGAGCCTCCAGCCGTGCAGGCGCCACCGCATCCGGATCTTCCGGCTTTCTGCAAGGTGGTCTGGCCGGCGTTGTCAGTCGGAAAATCACCAATGATGCCGTAAGAACTGCGACGCAAACGACACAGAAAGCGTCTTCCTCCACCATGTCCGCCGCGCATCAGGCCACGGAGCGTACTGTAAATGCCGAGCGGCAGGCAGCAAGCGTTGTTCATCAGGCAAAGCAGACGCGCAGCGAAAGCGCTTCTCAAAAGTCGCAGATGGGCGTGACCCATCAGCAAGTCGCTTCCAGTACCCGAACCGCCTCGGTTTCCTCACTCCGCAGGGAGTCGCAGCATTCCGTTGGCCTCGGCGGGCGTATTTTTACCAATTCCATGCTGGAGGGCGGGCGTTTTGCCAACGATGTGATCGGTATGGTTGCAGCCGGAGACCTGCACTCTACCGGCTCCATCACCGGAGAGTTTGCGTCACAGGCGTTATCCTCCTATATGGGCATTACCGCTCAGGGAGACGCCGCGCCGCAAATAGCCTATTCCAACATTGAGATCGGCGGCGGGCGCATCACCGGCACAGAGTATTCTCCGGAGCATCCGGAGGGCATTTCCTTTGGAATGTACCATACCGGGCAATATGCCGCGCCGGACGGTGAACACCAGAAGGTCTTCTCTGCCGATGGTGTCCAATGGTACAAGCAGTATGCTGTTGATACCGTAATCAAGAAGCCCTTTACCGCACCGGACGGTGAAATCGACTATCATAAGGAGATCGTCAAGAAGATGCCCGATCCGCCGAAGCGGAAAGACCGGATGTAAGGGAGGCTGTCTATGAAACCGGAAGAATTTGAGGTTTATGTGATTCCTCCCAACTTTATGGAGGGCGGCACACTCTTCGGCGGTCTTTTGAAAACCCGCAATACGATTGAGGCGGTCATCCTTGGCCTCGCGGTTGGCGTACCGGTTTTGCACCTTCCGTTTTCCCTCACCGTCCGCGTTGTGATTTTATGCCTGACAGCTCTTCCGCTGGTGCTTCTCGCTTTGATTGGCGTATCCGGCATGAGCCTGTCCGCTTTTATCCGCCTGTTCTTTTGCTTTCTGCACAACCGCAGAATCCTTTCACGCGATGGGACGCAGGGCAGCAAAAATGGAAAAACGCTGCTGCCCAGCTGGGCGCAGCAGCGGAAAAGCGACTGCGAAGCAGAAGATCCTCCGCTCCCCAAAAGCCGCAGCCGATTTTCTGTTGATCTGAAGCAGCGCAGCGTGACGCAGTTCAAGACCTTCTTGCAGGAAGAAGAAGCCGTTCAGCCGCTCAATGCCCTGGCGGACTATATCCCTATCGAGAAGATTGAGCACGGCGTCATTTATACAAGAGATCACCGCTATGTCAAGGTTGTAGAGGTGGTTCCCGTCAACTTCCTGCTGCGCAGCGCGAGAGAGCAGCGCAGCATCATTTACTCCTTTATTTCCTATCTGAAAATTGCCCCGGTCAAGGTGCAATTCAAGGCATTGACAAAACGTGCGGACATTAACCGGCATCTGGATACCGTCCGCAGGGAGCTGGAGCATGAGCAGGATCCGCGCTGCCGTGTCCTGCAGGAAGACTACCTGAAGCTCATTCGGCAGCTTGGCTCCCGTGAGGCAATCACAAGGCGCTTTTTTCTCGTTTTCGAGTATGAGCCGCTGCCCGGAACCAAACGCGGCCATGAGGAAGAGGATGCAATCGCTTCCCTGCAAACAGCCGCACGCACGGCGGCAAATTATCTGCGGCAGTGCGGCAACGAGGTCATTTCCCCTGAGAACGAGGATGACGCCACGGCGGAGATTCTTTATAACATTCTCTGCCGCAGGGCCAGCAGTGAGCCATTCTACCAGCGGGTGAAGTCCGTTCTGGCAGACTACATGGCCTCCGGACGAGACATCAATACAATTCCTGTCAACGAGTTTTATGCGCCTGACCGGATCGACCTCAGCCATGGGAGTTATCTCTGTATAGACGGACTATACTATGCTTATCTTCTGGTCCCCTCGGACGGCTATAAAGCGCGCGTTCCCGCCGGTTGGCTCAGCCTTTTGGTCAACGCTGGCGACGGGATCGATCTGGACGTCTTTCTCGCGCGGCAGCCAAAGGACCGCATGGTCAGAAAGCTGGGGCAGCAGCTCCGTATCAACCGCAGCAAAATTAAGGAAACCAGCGACACCAACACGGATTTTGATGACCTCGACGGTGCGATCCGCAGCGGCTATTTTCTAAAAGACGGCCTTTCCAACAACGAGGATTTTTATTATCTGAACCTGCTTATCACCGTGACAGCCGGCAGCGTGGATGATCTCGAATGGAAGGTCGCAGAAATGAAAAAGCTCCTGCTCTCGCAGGATATGGATGTGCAGACCTGTTCCTTTTGTCAGGAGCAGGCTTTTTTGTCCTCTCTCCCTCTGGTTTCTCTGGAGCGCCAGCTCTATGAGCGGTCTAAGCGGAATGTTCTGACAACGGGAGCCGCCAGCTGCTATCCCTTCACCAGCTATGAGATGTGCGATGACAACGGTATTCTTCTCGGCGTCAATAAACACAACAATTCTCTCATCATCGTGGACATCTTCGATTCCCGCGTCTACAAGAATGCCAATATCGCCATTCTCGGAACCAGCGGAGCCGGAAAAACCTTTACACTTCAGCTGATGGCTCTGCGTATGCGCCGCAAGGGAATTCAGGTCTTTATCATCGCGCCGCTCAAAGGGCATGAGTTTCACCGGGCCTGTTCCAACATCGGCGGACAGTTTATCTCCATATCTCCGGCTTCTCAAAACTGCATCAACATCATGGAGATCCGCAAGGCAGATAAGTCCGTGGACGATCTGCTGGATGGCCCCGGCGCGGAAAAATCTCTGCTGGCAGCCAAAATTCAGCGGCTGCACACGTTTTTCAGCCTCTTAATTCCGGACATGTCTCACGAGGAGCGGCAGCTTCTGGATGATGCCATGATCTGTACCTACGGGACAAAGGGCATCACACATGACAATGCTTCTCTGGAACAGCCGAAAAATCCAGGGTGCTATAAAGAAATGCCGATCCTGGGAGACCTGTATGAAATTCTCGCCGCCTCTCCGGAAACAAAGCGCCTTGCCAACATCCTGAACCGGCTGGTCAACGGCTCTGCCCGCTCCTTCAATCAGCAAACCAATGTGGCGCTGGACAACAAGTACATCGTTCTCGATATTTCTGAGCTGACCGGAGACCTACTGACTGTGGGAATGTTCGTAGCCCTCGATTTCGTGTGGGACAAGGCAAAAGAAAACCGCACAGCAGAAAAGGCCATCTTTGTAGACGAGTGCTGGCAGCTCATTGGTGCCAGCAGCAACCGGCAGGCCGCCGAATCCGTTCTGGAGCTTGCCAAGACGATCCGCGGCTATGGCGGCAGCCTTGTCTGCGCCACACAGGACCTCAATGACTTTTTTGCGCTGGACGACGGTAAATATGGCAAGGGCATCATCAACAACAGCAAAACGAAGATCCTGCTGAATCTGGAAGAGGAGGAAGCCCAGCGTGTTCAGGGTGTTCTTCACCTTTCTGAAGCCGAGTTGATGGAAATTACGCACTTTGAGCGCGGCAGCGCTCTCATCAGCACAAATAACAATAATATTGCCGTGGAGATCAAGTGCAGTCAAATGGAAAAGGAGTTGATCACCACGGATCGCCGGGAGCTGGCTGAGCTTGCTCAGCGTGCTGCGCCAAAGCAGCATCCATGCTAATCCGTACACAATACGCATTTAAGACGTATAACGCTCCACAACCAACAGCAATACGGCGATTATACGGCTTCAATACGCATAACGAGGAGATGTTTCAATGAAAACGAGGGAACAGATCTATGGGCAGGAAGCCGCCGGCATCCTGCGGGATGTTTCCATGTACCGCGCTCTGACGGAGATGCAGCTTTTGAAGCTCTATCCGCACAAGGAAAGCAAAATCCGGAATCTGCTGTCCTACCTGCAAAAGCAGGGCCGCATTGTGCAGCGAGGTGAGTATTACCGCATTCCCGCTGATGCGGAGGCGGGGATCGATTACGGGCTTTCAAAGGCCATTTGGGTTCTTACCGACTTTATGGAGCAGGTGGAATATCATTCTGTCAGTGACTATCCCGCCAAAATCATCTTTTTTGCGGATGGTGAAGTTTACGAAATCATTTACGCGGAGCCGGGTAAAGAGCAGCTTATCAACCAAATGCTCTCCACGGTAAAAGAGGTTCCGCCCAAATACATCGTTCTGATTGAGCAGCCGGAGCAGATCGCTGAGATCCACACACCAAACACCAGCGGCTACTGTACCGTCTCTTCGGGCGGCGATGTGCAGTATTATCAAATCGAATAAGGAGTTTTTTCTTGAACAGGGCCATCATATCACAAAGAATTACATCTATTCTGGCTGAGATCGAACGGCTGAACAATGCGCTCTATGCCATGAACACGACGGATATCCAGCGTTATCCCGACAACTACGAGGTGTTGTCCACGGATGCGGCGCTGCGGGCCGAGCGGATCACCTGCCGGCTGCGCCACCTGATCTATGCCACTACCAGCATCAAAAAAGAGGAATATCTGCGGTCTGCTGAAACCATGCAGGGTATTGAGATCAGCGAAAATGACGGCATTCTGGAGATCAAGCTCCCGTGCCTTCTGCCAAAGCGCAGGCAGCGCCAAAGCACGGAGTTCCTGTTGGATCCGTTTACCTCCGCGCTCTCCGATTACGCCGCCCACCACACTATGCCGCAATTTCAGCATTGTGTGGTCTGCTTTTCCCATATCTATGCGCAGGAGCTGCCAGAGCGGCGTATCCGTGATTATGACAATCTGGAACTGAAGCAGTTTCTGGATGTTGCGGCCTCCTTCATCTTGACGGATGACAATGGGCTGCTGTGCGACGCCTACAACACCACGGAGCTGGGCGAAGAGGATTGCACACGGCTTTTTCTCATGGACAGCACGCAGTTTCCGGCCTGGCTTGCAGAGCGCCAGAATGGTGTAAAAAGCATATCGGATTTTTGACCTTTTCAGGGCGCTTATTTTCCAAGGTACAAAAAGCGCCCTGAAAGCGCTGAAAATACTGCGTTTTTTCAAGGCGCTCCAGCCGCAAAATTACCCAAGCTATAAAGCCCTACGGTAAAATATCGTACAAGGAGGCAGCACGGTTTATGCCTCGAAAGCCCCGGCAGCTGCCAGCTCAAAATACGCTGCCCTATCTTCTTTTGACATTAACCGCCCTCTGCGGTGAATACCCCATCCGTCAAATCAGCCACCTGCCGGGTGGTTCCGCATACCTCGAAAGTGTCGTTACCGCTCTCCGGCGAGATGGGCTGCTGCGTACCTTCTCCAAAGACGGCCTGCGTGGACTTCGGCTCACCTCGTCAGCCAAACGGCTGCTGTTGGCTGATGCTCCCGAATGGTTTTCAGCCTACCTGACCGGCAGTTCTGAGCCAAACAAGCTCAAAAGCGAAATTTCCAGACGGCTCCGGCTTCACCGGATGGCTGAGATCCTGACCATCATGCACAACGCTGACATTCCTTCCTTTCCATGGGAAAAGGCTCCTTTTTCCGCTGCCAGCCAAAGTGCGGCAATCCCCGCCTATTACACCTCCAGAGAGGTCAAAGAGATCGGCCCGCAAGGGGCGAAAATCAAAAGTTCACGCGCAACCGGCATCCTGCTGACGGATGGCGGTATTTTTTTGACCTATAACACCGCCAAAGCGCAGATGAAATGGGAGTACAAGGCTGAACTGCGGTTCAAAGCTCTGCTGCAAACCGAAGGGGTCATGCCCGACGCGGAGATCTCCGGGATCGTGTTCGGCTCCACCATGGAACAGCTACCTGTTCTGATGCAGCCGGATGCACGCAGCTATTTCCTGCTGGACGGCAGCTTTCCGCATTTCTATTATTTGACCAATGACCGTTATGGCGAAGCGATCCTTCGCCTCTTATGCGACGCGCAGCAGCGCAGGACGCTTGATACGATCCTTGCAGACGGGCTCCATGAGGGGATACCAAATTGGCGCGTCGAGAACGACGCCATTGACAGCGAGGGGAATCCTGTTCTATTCGCCTACACCTGTGATTTTCCTCGCATCCGGCGTTTCGATACCGCGCTGGAGCTGCACGGAATGACGGGGACATTGATCTGCTTCGATTACCAGGAAGAAGCCTTGCGGGAGATCTGCGGGCAGTGTGTGATGCTGCAAAGCATTGATTTTCAACAGTTTGAAAGGAGCGTGCTCTATTCCTAAAAAGAAGCTGATTCAGCTTTTTATTATCATTCCAATCGCTGCGCTGGCGCTGCTCTATGGGAGCGGCTACCTCTCGCAGCTTTTTTCCAATTACCGTGCATGGCAGGAGGCTGGCGCCGTGTTTGGGACGTCTCCCGCATTCCCGGACGCCGGATTCGTTCCCTGCCTTGCGGCAGCCTTCCACTTTCCGTATGGGCTGTATGGCCTCGGCCTCTGCATCGGTGCGCTGGCGCTGCTGATCCTCATGGTCATGCGAATGGGCTACAGTGAGGGCGGCGAATACGACCGGCAGCGCAACCTTGTCTATTCCGACAAGGGAACCTACGGCACCGCAGGCTTTATGTCCCGCAAGGAGCTGACCGAGGTACTTGACCTTGTGCCAGACATTCGCAAGCATTCCGGCACGATTCTCGGAGAGCTGGATCATCAGGTCATTTGTATTCCTCCAAAGACTCGATTTAACGGGAATCTTGCGGTTTACGGCGCCAGCGGCTCCAAGAAGACAAGAGCCTTTTGCGTCAACATGATTCTCCAATGCGCGGCGCGGAAGTCAAGCCTTGTGATCTGCGACCCCAAATCCGAGCTTTATGAAAAGACCAGCGAATATCTGCGGGATCAAGGCTATACCGTCCGTGTGTTCAATCTGGTCACACCGTCAGCCTCCGATTCATGGAATTGTCTTGCGGAGGTCGGCGGTCAGGAATTGATGGCTCAGCTTTTCTGCGATGTCATCATCAAGAATACCGGCGGCGAGGAACGCGACCACTTCTGGGACAGCGCCGAAATGAATCTGCTCAAGGCGCTGGTCCTCTATGTTTCCACCAGCTATCCCAAGAAAAAGCAAAATATCGGCGAGGTGTATCAGTTGATTGCCGCCAGCTCCGAACAGGAGTTGAACGCGCTTTTTGGTGTTCTTCCGGTTACGCATCCTGCCAAAGCGCCATACAGCATTTTCAAGCAGGCGTCAGAGGGTGTGCGCGGTGGCGTTATCATCGGGCTCGGCTCCAGACTGCAGGTTTTTCAAAACCGGGATATTCGCAACATCACATCCTACAACGAGATCGATCTGGAACTCCCGGGAAAGCAGCCATGCGCGTATTACTGCATTACCAGCGATCAGGACAGCACCTTTGATTTCCTCTCCTCGCTGTTTCTTTCCTTCGTGTTTATCCGCCTGGTTCGCTATGCGGACGAACAATGTCCCGGCGGGGAGCTTCCGGTTCCTGTTCATGTACTTGGTGAAGAGCTGTGTGCCTGTGGAGTGATCCCAGATCTATCGAGAAAAATTTCGGTCATTCGTTCCAGAAACCTGTCCATGTCATGTGTGTTCCAGAACTTAGCTGGCCTTCAGAACCGCTATCCCTACAACCAGTGGCAGGAAATTCTGGGCAACTGCGATGTGCAGCTTTTTCTTGGCTGTACAGATGCTCTGACGGCGGAATTTATTTCTGACCGGACCGGCGAGGCCAGTATCTCTGTCACCAGTAAAGCCAAACAGCTCGGAACATGGCGTGTATCCAATTACACGCCTGAATACCGGGAAACCAGCGGTGTCGGCCGGCGCAAGCTGATGACCATGGACGAGGTGCTGCGTATGGATATTGATAAAGCCCTGATCCTCATTCGGGGCAAGAATGTACTGGAGGTGGATAAGTACGACTATTCCAAACATCCCGAGGCGAAGAAGCTGCGGCCGAGCAAGGCCGCCTCCCATGTCCCTGCATGGCGGGCAAATCAGCCGCAGGAAAAGCAAACTCCATCGGTGCCGCCATCTCAGGCAGCGGATAAGAAGCCGGCGCAAAAGAAAAAGCCTGCGTCGGCTGAAAAAGTCGTTGCCGTAACCAAAGAATCCATTATGAAGAAAAAGGAGGATACTTAATGCCCAAGAAAAAAACGATCCCGCCCCCTGATGATTTCTCCTCAGAGTTCATGGAAACCGAATCCGGCAAAGAACTTTCTGAGCAGCAGGTGGAGGCCGCCGGCAGCGACTACACGGAAACTCCGCTGGCAGAACCCCCGGAAGTTGATCTCGGCTCCGGCGATGTGAGCGGCACAGCAGATGTTGAGGAAAACGAGCCGGATGCCGAAAACACCGCTGATGCCGCAGAGACGGTCCCTGTTTCCGATGAAGCAGCGGAAGATCCGGAGTACGACAGCATTTTACAGGAGCTGAACAGCAGCACTCCGGCACCCCTTGACAGCAGCGGCGAAAATGCTCTGGATGCGCTTTTGCTGGAAGGAAATGCGGAAAATGCTCCGCCCACTGAAGATGAAACGGAATCCGCAGATGGTGAAGCTGCTCCGCAGTCCACTGCACCTCCCGCACCTGCCGGACGCCGTGACTCCTACATTCTGACCGTTGATGCAAAAGACCGTATCGAAACGGAAGAAGAACGCCGTGAGGTCATCTGGCATGAGATCAAAACCTCGCATATTGCCGGTCGTATTTTGACCGGAACGCTGGACGGTGTGGAGCAGACTCCTTCCGGCCGCACTATCGTTGTCGTTGACTACAAGGGTTATCGCATTGCGATCCCACTGAAAGAAATGATGCTCTATTCCGGGCCCGTTCCGTATGGGGCAAAATACAAGCCGTTTATGGAGCGGATGAACAGCATCCTTGCGACCATGCTCACCGCGGAGATCGATTTCATCGTCCGTGGACTGGATAACACCGCCCGCAGCGTTGTGGCAAGCCGCAAGGCCGCTATGCTCCGTAAGCGTCAGACCTTCTATCTGGACACCAATGAAGATGGCGTCCCCATGATCTATGAAGGGCGCGTCGTACAGGCGCGCGTCATTGGTGTTGCGGAAAAAGTCCTGCGTGTGGAAGTGTTCGGCGTGGAGTGTACGATTTTCGCGCGTGATCTATCTGCCGCATGGTTCGGTGACGCCCGCGAGTATTACAGCGTCGGCGACCGTGTTCTTGTCCGTGTGCTCACCATTGACCGCGACGACATCAACCATATTTCCATCACAGCAGATATCCGCAGCGTTTCGTCCGCCGCCAACCAGAGCAATCTGGATAAATGCGTCCTGCAGGGCAAATATGCCGGCAGAGTGACCGATGTGCGGCACGGCGTTGTGTTCATCCGGCTCAACAACGGTGTCAACGCGGTTGCCCACACCTGCTATGACCGGCGAATGCCCGGAAAAAAAGACGACGTCAGCTTTGCCGTTACCCGTCTGGATGAGGAACGCGGCATCGCCGTCGGCATCATCACCAGAATCATCAAACAGAATTTGTAAAAAAGGAGAGGCCACCATGAAGAGCTTATCAAAGCTGGCCCTTTGCCTGCTGCTTGCCATGTCGCTGACGGTCAGCGCCTTTGCCGCTCAGGTTCCCGATTCATTGGTAGCGGAAAACCTGAACGGCCAGCAGCGGCTTGTAAAAACCTACACGCTTTCCCCGGAGGTTGACCCAGATGAGCTGAAGGAAGAGGACTTTTCCTACGACGGTTATCTTTATACCTGGGCCTATACCACCAAGGTGGAACACCCGTATCTGGAAAGCAAAACTGTAACGGAAACCGTCACAGTCAATACCGCCAAAAATGACCTTGCGCAGATCCTCGCAGAGCTTTCGCCCAGTATGCCCTATGAAAAAGACGGCTTCTCCGGCGAGTTGGCGCTGGATCATACCACTCTTTCCACAGAGGCGTCCGGCTACACCACCAAATACAGCAAAACCACCGAGACGAAGGTAATCGGCAATCTGGACCGCAACGACATGTCTTATGTGCCGGCCGCGACCGTCAAAAATGGGAAAACGCTCACCCTTGCCAATGTGGAATGGCAGGTCACCGGCACGGCGCTCGTCGGCGAGGCGCTGGTTCCAGCCCAGTATCAGGCGGTCGCCACCTATTCCGCCTCCAGCAGCTATCAGGCTGCCACAGGCTATGTCACCACGGCGGAATATCACGGAACCGTTACTTCGGAAGGCGTGGACAGCATCACTTATACCGTGGTTTACACCGGAAGTGAGATCGTCCCCGTAAAAACACATATCTGGGATAACGACAGCCTTGCCGCTCCGCTGCTGATTATCGCTGCCGTGCTGCTCTGCGCGGGCATCGCCGCCGCTGCACTCATCCTGCTGCGCCGCCGCAAAAATGTCTATGTGTATGTTCCGGACAGCAAGCCCCGAGAGTACCGGCTGATTGCAAAGTTCCGTGTGGAGCCTGACAGCGAGGTTCCCGCTATCGATGCAGGCTCTCTCACACTGAATCCGGGAGATACCGTCGCGGTTGAGGTGAAAAAATCCCTTGCCAGGCACCTGGCTGGGCGCGAGTTCACCGTTTCTTTCCCGCAGAGTGACCATACTTACACGATCCAAGCCAGCAAGCACAATGACTGGCATGAATTTACCGTTCCCGCTGAAGAAGAACAGGAGGCTCCCGTATGAAGAAGTTTTTCTCATTGACTTTGACTCTGGCTGCCATGCTTTCTGCGATGGCGGTCAGCGCACAGGCTGCCGATTATTCCTTTGAAACCGATGGCACCCCGGAATACTATCCCTCCTCTTCCTATGAGGACGTCTACGGCTCCCGCTACAATTACGGTGGAAAAAATGTGGTGGACTACCAGATCCCCGAGCTGGAGTACGGGCAGCTCAGCACCACCCAAACCGGGGTGATGGAGAAAATCATGCTGCCTGGTCTTCAGGGCATCTCTGCATCCGGCAGCGGCATTTACGGAATTTCTCCCGGCGGCGGAACTGTGGAGATCCCCGGTTTTCTGCAGGGCGGCTCCACAGCTACTCCTGCGACGCCCGCTTTCACGGAGCTGACACAGGATTTTCTGCTCTCCAACGGTGCCGTCGGAAAGATCTCCATTCCTGCCATCGGAGTTAAGAATTACTATCTCTGGGAAGGTGAAACGACTGCCAGCATGAAAAAGGGGCTGGGGCATTTCACCAGTACCAGCGTCTGGAACGGCAATGTGGCTGTCTGCGGGCATAATCGCGGCGCCAAATATGTGATCGGCAGCATCAAGAATCTGGATGTGGGTGATAAAATCACCTATACCACATCCATGGGTACCCGCACCTATCTGGTGGAGACTGTGACCAAAATCAGCAGCAGCGATTGGAGCTATTTGTCCTCTACCACGGATAACCGAATGACTCTCCTTACCTGCGTTGCCGGAGATTCCAGTCAGCGCTGGTGTGTGCAGGCTGTTCAGGCCTCTTAAAAATCTTTTGTTGAAAAAGCCGCTTTATGATCGTAAAGGAATAGTAGATCAAAAATAAGGAGGCTTTTCCATGAAGAAGCAGATCCTCACGATGTTTACGGGCCTTTTTATCGGCGCTATTATCACAGGCGGAGCTTCCGCCTATGCTGCGGGAATCCTCGCTGAACGCAGCAACCATCGTATTTTTGTCGATGGGCAGGAGGTGCAAATGGAAGCGTATGGTATTGCTGGACACAACTATGTGAAACTCCGCGACATCGGCAAAGCAGTCGGCTTCAATGTGTTCTGGGATGCGGACAGCGGATGTGTGCAAATTGAAACCGACGCGCCTTACACCGGCGAGGCTCCCTCCGCTGAAGCTGTTCCGCCTGCTGCTGCACCTTCTGATGTGGATGCTGCAAAGCGGGATATTGTAGCTCGCACCAATGTCCTCCGTGCGGAGCGTGACATCGCAGCTTTGACTGCCGACGATCAACTGATGCGGGCCGCGCAGGTGCGGGCCGATGAAATGGCTGCCACAGGTACCTATTCTCATACCAGACCGGACGGCAGGAAGTATTACACCGTTACGGACTGCAGGCAGGTTGGGGAAAATATCCACCAGATCCCGCTGCTCTATCTTGCGCAGCAAAAAAACACGCTTGCGGAAACGCTCATATATTCATGGTCAAAATCCGCAGGGCACATGGAAAACATGACCGATGAAAGCTATGCGGCTATCGGCGTCGGCCTTGCACGAGGGACTGACGCCAACGGCTTGGAGTGCTGGTACTGTGTCCAACTATTTCTTCGCAGCGGATACAGCATTTCGGCGGTGGACAAGCCGGCAACGAAGTAAATCCTGTTATCCTATATCACGAATCAGACCGGGGAGCCTCGGTCTGATTTTTCTTGTGCAATTTTGCAAGGAGGTAGCTCATTGAAAAAACTAAGAACCAGGCTCGTCTCGGCGTTTCTCGTTATCATGACGCTGTTGACGCTGCTCCCGACTTCCGCGCTGGCCGCGTCCGGCAGCGGAACGGGCATCAAGCCCACCGACAATACCAATTACTGGACAACACGACTGCTCCATGACGGTACGCCTTACAGCTACAAGCCCCCGATGGCGGCAGGCAAGCTGCTGTACTGCCTGGACCGCGGCTACGGCTACCGCTGGGGCACTGCCAGCTTTCTGAACAGCTACACCTATACCTCCGCCACCGGAGCAGACGCGGATACCGTGCTGAAAACGGCGCTGGCGCAGAGCGGCATGGGTGAACTGGATGCCCAGCAGCTTGAAAACTTCAAATGGATGATGACGTTCATTTCGGACTATAAGGGTGACATCCCCGGCAGCCTTTTTATGGCTGCGCAGACGTATGTGTGGGATCACCAGACCTTCAAGGGTGAGGGCGATGGTGACATCGATGGCGGTGGTTACGCCAACGCCGATACCTATGAAATGTACCTGGGCTATATCGATTGGATGTTGAAAGAAAAGGCCAAGGAAGACGCAGAATTTCAGCGCCAAATTGAAGAATACGCAGAACAGGGCATCATCGCCACTGTGGTAGAAGATGAAGCTGCAAAATGGGCGGTCTACGCGAAATCCAGCGTTAAGGGGCGTCAGGCTTTCTTTAACTATTATGCGCCGAGAAAACTCGTCACCAATACATCTGAGCCGGGAAAGCCGCCGGCTGGGGACGCTGATATTACGCTGCGGAAGGTTGCCGCAGGAACGACCCGTGGTTTGGATGGTGCCAGATTTAACATCTACAGGGACGGCCAGATCGTCGGCAGCGATGTGACCCAAAATGGCGGAATCATTGAGGTCAAGGATGTCACCAAGGGCCTGTGGTCCTTCGTGGAAACCGAGGCCCCGGAGGGCTACTGCGCCGACTCTACGCCCATCAGCGTCTATGTCGATACCACCGACGGTGACAAGCAGTACACGGTCACTGCCGAAAATTACGCACTGCCCGATATGAAGATCACCAAGCGCGACGCCATGAGCGGCAAACCGATTGCCGGCACGGTGTTTTCCATTAAGTCCGTTACCGGCAGCTATTCCACCTCCGTCACGACTGGCACGGACGGTTCCGCCACCCTCTCGTCTATCCCCGCTGATGTTTATGTGGTGCGAGAGGAATCTGTGCCGGAACCCTATATCGTAACCAATACCGAGCAGACCGTGGCACTGCGTCCCGGCAAGACCAGCGAGGTCACCTTTGTGGACTATGAAAAGCCGGGTCTTGAGATCATCAAGAAAAACATCGCCAACGGAGAGCCTATCGAGGGCGTGACCTACCGCATCGAGCAGATCAACGGCAGCTTTTCCACCAGCGCCACCACCGATAACCATGGCCGCATCTTCCTCGACTCTGTCCCGGTCGGCACATTCAAAGTGACGGAGATCAATGTCCCCAACCATGTCATTCTCTGCCCCATCCCGCAGGAAGTGGCGCTGAAACCCGGTGAAACCTCTACCGTCACCTTCTTCAATGCCCTCAAGCCCAGCTTGGAGATCCGCAAGTTGGATAGCGTCACCGGTGATCCCGTCAAGGGCGCCAAGTTCCAGATCTGGTATGGCAGCAACCATACCGACACTGGTGAGCTCAACGACCTCGGCACTTACTTTTCTGACGCAAGCGGAAAAATCATTCTCCCTGAGATCAAGGATGGCTGGTACAAAGTAACTGAATTGGAACCTGCGTCCGGCTACTCCATCAAGGAGCCTGCCACGCAGGAATGCTTCATCTCCGGTGGTGAGAGCAAGGTGTTGATTTTCGAAAACACCCCCCTTTCCGCCATCATCATCCGCAAGGTGGACAGTGAAAGTGGTCAGCCGCTGGAAGGCGCGTGGTTCCGCATCCGCTACCTCGGCGGCACCTCCGGTACGGGTGGCACGGTCATCGGTGAGTACCGCACTTCGAGCAATGGAACCATTGTTGTGACCAGCCTCAAGGCAGGCACTTATGTCTGCGAGGAGATCTCCGCGCCGGACGGGTATGTGATCACCGACGCCGCGGAAACGGTCTATCTCTCCGGTAAGGATCAGGACGTCATTACCGTGACCTTCGGCAACGATAAGATGGGCTCTCTGCTCATTGTCAAAAAGGACGCCGTCACCGGCGCACCTATTTCCGATGTGGAGTTCTTCATCACCGATTCGGATGGCAGCGTGATCGGCAACGCCAACGGAAAGTATGTGACCGATAGCGCGGGCACCATCCGCATTGACGGCCTGACCCCCGGCATGACGGTCATCGCCCGTGAGGTGCGGGCAAAAGGCGGCTACATTCTGGACGATACCCCGCAGAGCATCAAGATCAAGCGCAATGCCGTCATGACGCTGGAGTTCCGCAACCAGCCCAAGGGCGGTGTGCTTGTGAAAAAGGTGGACGCTGTGACGAACGCGCCCATCTCTGACGTGGAGTTCCTTGTCACGGATTCCGACGGCAATCTCATCGGCAATGCCAACGGCAAGTTCGTGACGGACAGCGCAGGTACGTTCACCATTACGGACATCGCCCCCGGCACCACGCTTATCATCAAGGAAACCCGCGCAAAGGACGGCTATTTGTTGGATGATACGCCTCAGACAGTCAAGGTCAAGTCCAATGAAGTTGTCACGGTGGAGTTCCGCAATCAGCCAAAGGGCAATCTCATCATCGTGAAGCAGGACTCCGTGACAAAAGAACCTCTGGAGGGCGTACAGTTCAAGATTGTCTATGCCGACGGTTCCTATGTAGATGCCGAGGGCGGCACGCTGTCCTCCACCGGACTGTACTGGACGGATAAGGCGGGTAAAATCTCCATTTCCGGTATTTCCGGTACCGTGGTGGTGACGGAGGTGCAGACGATCCCTGGCTACACTATCGACGAAAATACCCGCACCCAGACCGTGGTGGTCAATCCCAACGATACGCAGACGCTCCACTTTTACAACACGCCTATTGGTGGCGTGGAGATCATCAAGGTCAACGAGGATAACCACAGTGAGCGCATCCCTAATACGACCTTTGAGATCCGCAAGGTGGATGATGCCTTGGTGGATACCGTTACGACGGACAAAAATGGCCGTGTGTTCGTGGCTCTGGAGGATGGCAGCTACTATGCAAAAGAGGTCACATCGAACAAATCGTTCCGGCTGGATGATACGCCCCACTATTTTGAGATCAAGGACGGCAAGCGTGTGACGCTTCAGGTGACCAACAAAAAGCTCAGCGGCATCGTTATCCACAAGATCGACAGCGCCACAGGCGATGGGATCTACGGGGTGAAGTTTGTCCTCTATGACGCGAACAAGAAGCCCATCGGCGAGTACACCTCGGACGATGAGGGCTACATCTACATTGACGAGATCCCTGGCGGGCTGAGCGGCCGCTTTTATCTGAGAGAACTGGAAGCCGCCCCCGGCTACACGCTGGATAAGCAGTATAAGGCCGTCTATGTCTCTCCGGGCAAGACCGTGGAGATTGAGTGGGAAAATACCGCTGTCACGGGCCAGATCCAGATTTATAAGTACGCCGCTGAGTACAACGAGGTCACCGGCACCGCCGCAGGCACCCCGCTCAAGGGCGCTGTTTATGAGATCGTCAATGCCCGCAGCGGCAAGGTGGTGGACTACATCACGACGGATGCCCGGGGCGTTGCGGCCAGCAAGCCGCTGCCGCTGACCCGCTATCAGATCCGAGAGGTCACAGCGCCCGCCTATTGGCAGCTCGACCCTACCGTGCATGATGTGACGCTGGAATATCCCGGTCAGATCATCAAGCTCTCTGCCTATGATAAGCCTGCCAGTCTCGGCGTTACCATCACCAAGCGCGGCAACGCACAGGTCATGGCGGGCCAGTCCATGCGCTACGATCTGACGGTGGCGAACACCTCCAATGTGCCGCTGGAGTCCTTCTTCTGGCACGATAAAATTCCCTACGATGTGGCTCGCCCCACGACGCTGACCACCGGCACTTACAGCGCGCGGCTCAATTATCGCATCCTCTACAAAACCAACTGCAACGCGAGCTATCAGGTGTTGGCGAGCAACCTGCTCACCAGCAACAACCATAGCTTTGCGCTCAACGCCATTCCCATGCAGGCTGGCGAAGTGGTGACCGACATCTATTTTGACTTCGGCAAGGTTCCTGTCGGCTTCCAAAGCGTTGTTAATCCCACACTGAGCGTGATGGTGAACGGAAACGCGGTCAATGGCTATCAGATGGTCAACCGCGCCGATGTGGGCGGCAAATATCAGGGCACATGGCAGACCGCAACGGCAAGCTGGGTGACGATCATCCGCCGTCTCTGGAATACACCTACACTCCCCAAGACTGGCTACTAAATCCAATCCTTTTCAGGGAAAGCGCCCTATCCGGGGCGCTTTCCCAATTCTAATGTGAGGAGTTGAACTATGAAACACAAAAAAGGATTTGCTGCCGTCCTTTTGACGCTGATCATTAGCGCATTGCTGTCCGTTTCCGCCTTTGCTGCCTCTGACGGCTTTTCTGATGTGCCGGAGGCATCTCCGTTTTATGAAAGCGTCACTTACCTTGCCGGGCAGGGCATTACTTGCGGTACAGGAAACGGCCGGTATGCACCGGACACACCGATTACGGTACGCCAATGGGCAACAATGATCTGCCGGGCCTTTGATAAAGAAGACGCCCTTTCGGATCCTGCCGGCTATGGCGGTGATGCCTGTATCAACCAGGGCTATGCGGATGGATGGCTGAATCTGCCGGCTATGGCGGCGCCGGACTCCCGCCTGTGCCGCTATGCCATCTATGAAAGCGGCTTTGCTGCCTTTGACATTGCCCTTTACAGTTCTCAGCTCTACCCGGAGGGGGAAGCCCTGTCTTCGCAGGGCAATGCTTTCCACGCTGCTGTAAGCTTTGGCTTATGCGAAGA
>OGXE01001561.1_pt1 | contig 19331 bp, 19 predicted proteins | sample 1576181 | NCBI WGS metagenome assembly OGXE01 (sample SAMEA3541478, study PRJEB24748) | human gut metagenome | biome: human gut; feature: human-associated habitat; material: faeces | place: China | collected 2012 | reverse complement strand
AATCCTTGTTAATCAACAATTAAAATATGTGTCTAAGAAAATGGGTTCACTACAATCTTATATTTAAAATTTTAGGGGTATTTTATATCTACTATTTTACAGCTACAACTTCAATTTCAACTTTAACATCTTTAGGTAGTCTTGCTACCTCTACACAAGCTCTAGCAGGCTTAGCATCTCCTAGATACTCATTGTAGATCTCATTTATAAGAGCAAAATCTTCCATATTTTTAATAAAAACAGTAGCTTTAACAACATTATTTAAACTATATCCAGCAGCTGAAAGGATAGCTTTTACATTTTCTAAAGATTGTTTAGTTTGATCTTGTACATCTTCAGAAATAAGCTCCATTGTCTCAGGAACAAAGGGAATTTGTCCAGAAACATAAAGTACTCCATTTACTTCAATTCCTTGTGAGTAAGGTCCTAAAGCAGCAGGTGCTTTTTCAGTATGAATAATTCTTTTCATTAATCTCCTCCTATTGATTAGCTAATAAATTTTGAAGTTTTTCTTTTAAAGCTTTAGATTTTTTAGGCTCTCCCTTAGCAGAGATTCCAATAGTGTAATCTTCAGTTTCTAATACACTGGCAAATCTACAATTCATATGGATTTTAGAGGTAATATTATTGACTAAAATTCCCCTTTCCTCACATAGATTGACAATTTTCTCATTAAATTCACTATTATCTGTTGCAGCAACAACAAGAAATTTATTATTGAGCATACTCTCTTCAAAGGGGTGAAAATTTAATTTGATATTTTTTAGTAGGTTAAATTTCTCTTCTGCTATCTCAAGAGTAACTACTTCAATATCTGCTCCTTGCTCAAGAAGAGTTGTAACCTTTCTATAAGCAATTTTTCCAGCACCTATAACTAAAACTTTCTTTCTATTTAGATTAACAAAGAGAGGGAAAAAGTTTTTACTTTCCACTGTTTTTTTCTCCAATAGCAATAAATGCTTTTTCTATAATTTCAAGAGTTTTGTCCATATCCTCTTTTGTATGAGCCATTGATACAAAATGAGCTTCAAATTGAGAAGGTGGGCAAACAATTCCATTTTCTAGCATAGTATTAAAGTAGATAGCAAAGTTTTCAGTATTTGAAGAAAGAGCATCTTCAAGATTATTTACTTCAGGTCTATCAGTAAAGAATATTGTAAATAGAGAACCTATAGAGTTTACACATACAGGAACACCATGTTTTTTAGCTAGTTCTCTAATATTTGATACTAAGTATTGAGTTTTTTCAGAAAGCTCTTTATATAGAGTTTCTCTATTATTGTATAGGTAACTTACAGTTTCATAACCAGCTCTTACAGATACAGGGTTTCCAGAAAGAGTTCCAGCATGGTAAACTCTTCCAACAGGAGCAACTAGATCCATTATTTCAACTTTTCCACCGAAAGCACCAACAGGATATCCTCCACCTATAATTTTTCCTAAAGTTGTCATATCAGGAGTGATTCCAAAATACTCTTGAGCTCCTCCTAAAGCAAGTCTAAATCCAGAGATTACTTCATCAAAAATAAGAATAGTTCCTGTTGAAGTACAAATCTCTCTCATAGCTTTTAAAAACTCTACATCTGGAGATATCATACCCATGTTAGCAGGTACAGGTTCCATGATTAAACAAGCTATCTCTTTAGTTTCTAGAACTTTTTTAACAGCTTCTAAATCTCCAAAAGGAACTGTCATTGTATCTTTTAAAACTCCCTCTGTAATTCCATTACTATCTTGGTAACCATCTGTAAGTAATCCAGATCCAGATTTTACAAGAAGAGAATCAGAGTGTCCGTGATAACAACCTTCAAATTTTAATATTTTATTTCTTCCAGTATAAGCTCTAGCAAGTCTAACAGCAGACATTGTAGCCTCAGTTCCTGAAGTAGTAAGTCTTACTTTTTCAATAGAAGGGCAACATTTTGTAATAAGTTCAGCAAGTTCAACTTCCATTTTAGTAGGTAGTCCAAAAGAACTTCCCATCTCAATAGCTTCTCTTACTCCTTTTATTACATTTTCAGGGTTGTGCCCTAAAATTAGTGGACCCCAAGAGCAGATATAATCAATATACTCATTTCCATCTTCATCCCAAATTCTAGCTCCTTTTCCTTTACAAGCGAAAATAGGTGCTTTTCTATTTACAGATTTGAATGCTCTTACAGGGCTATTAACTCCACCAGGTATATATTTTTCAGCTTTTTGAAAGATCTCTGTTGAAATTTTATGTTCCATTTTTTTCTCCTCCACTAAAATTCTACTTCTTTATTTTTGTACCATGTAGCTATATCTTTAGCATGGTAAGTGATTATAATATCTACACCAGCTCTTTTCATAGCAAACATATTTTCCATTACAATTCCCTTTTCATTTATCCAACCATTTTGAGCAGCAGCTTTAACCATTGAGTATTCCCCACTTACATTGTAAGCTACAACAGGAAGATCAATATTTGAGATAGCTTGAACTACATCAAGATAAGCAAGAGCAGGTTTAACCATTATAAAATCAGCACCCTCTGCAATATCAGCTTCAACCTCTCTAAAATACTCTTTTGAACTTCTAAAATCCATTTGATATGTTTTTCTATCTCCAAAACTAGGAGCAGAATCAGCAGCTTCTCTAAAAGGACCATAATAGTTAGATGAGTATTTAGCACTATATGCCATTATAGGAGTATTTACATATCCATTTTCATCTAAGATATTTCTAATAGCTAAGATTCTTCCATCCATCATATCTGAAGGAGCAACAATATCAGCTCCAGCTTTAACATGAGAAAGAGCAGTTTTAGCTATATATTTTAAAGTTTCATCATTGACAACTTCACAACCATCAAGTATTCCACAATGTCCATGAGAAGTGTATTCACACATGCAAACATCTGTAACAATTAGAAATTCTGGGAAGTTTTTCTTAATATATCTAATAGCTTTTTGAACTATTCCATCATCAGCATAAGCTCCAGAACCTACTGGATCTTTATGAGCAGGGATTCCAAAAAGTAAAATAGTAGTTATTTCTAACTCTTTAAGCTCTGTTAATTCCTCTCCAACTCTATCAATAGACCATCTATATTGTCCAGGCATTGAAGAGATCTCTTCTTTTATATTATTTCCCTCTTCAATAAAAAGAGGATATATAAAATCACTTAATTTTATTGAGACATTTCTAACCATATCTCTCATAGCTTTTGAACTTCTTAATCTTCTAGTTCTTGTAAACATAAATTTTCATCTCCTATTTTAAGGCATCTAAGATACCATTAATATCATAAACTTTTGCTTCATAATCAACTGAGAAACCATATTTTTTCATAGTTTCACTTGTAACAGGACCTATTGAAGCAAATTTTATATTTTTAACACATTCTAAATCTCCATCTATACTTGCATAAAAAGCATCAACAGTAGAAGAACTTAAGAAAGTAACTACTTCAACTTTATTTAAAGCATCACAAACTTCCTTTTTCTCTCTAGTAATTTTTTTTGTATTGTATGCAACTATTTTATGAAACTCTCTATCATACATAGAGTTAAATTTATCTGTATCACAAGGAGAGATATCAGAAGTTATAATAAGAATTTTTTCTCCAGGTTTTGTATATTCAAGAGAAAGCTCAGCTAATTTTGATACCATATACTCTTTAGGCATAAAGTCAGCTTTTATCTTATACTCTTCTAAAAGTTCCTTTGTTTTACTTCCAACTGCACCAATCTTAAGATGAGCTAAAGATCTAATGTCATCTATTTTTTTCATAAACTCTCTAACTCCATTAGGCGAGTTAAATAGTAAAGCAGAGTATTCTTTTAAATCTTCAGGAGTAACTTTAGATAGAACAGATTCTATCTCTATGAAAGGAAGTTCTACTGCAACTCCACCCATTTTTTCTATCTTATTTGAAAACTCTCCAGCTTGATTTTTATCTCTAGTAACAAGAATTTTTTTACCAAATAGGTTTTTATCTTCAAACCATTTAAAAGTTTCTCTAAGATTAACTACTTCTCCAATAATAGTTATAGCAGGGGGAACAATTTTTCTCTCTTTAGATTTTTCAATTATATTTTCTAAAGTACCAACAGTAACCCTTTGATCAGCAGTAGCTCCTTTTTCTATAATAGCAACAGGAGTTTTAGGATCTTTTCCATTTTTAACTAAGTCACTTACAATAATTGGTAAAGTTTTTATTCCCATTAAGAAAACTAATGTTCCTTCAAGTTTTGCAATAGCCTCAAAATTATGCCATGTTCCATCTTCCATAGTATGTCCAGTGAAAACGTGGAAAGATCTAGCTACACCTCTATGAGTTATAGGAATTCCAGCATAAGCAGGAACAGATATAGAAGATGTGATACCAGGGATCACTTCAAAAGAGATTCCATTGTCAAAAAGAGATTGAATCTCCTCGCCACCTCTTCCGAATACAAAAGGATCTCCACCTTTAACTCTAGCAACTGTCTTTCCTTCAAGAGCTTTAGTTACAATAGTTCTATTGATCTCATCTTGAATAACTCCACCCTCTGTATTTCCTTTACCTAGATATATCATCTCAGCATCTTTTTTAGCAAAGTCAAGAATACGAGGATTGATAAGTCTGTCGTAAACTACACAATCAGCCTCTTCAATAGCTCTTTTTCCCTTTAATGTAAGAAGTTCAAGATCTCCAGGACCAGCTCCCATTATATAAACTTTTCCTTTATTAGCCATTTATTTTCTCCTTTATCTCTCCAGCTAGTTTTTGAGCAATTTTAATTCCATCATTGATATTTGCAGTTATAGAGTCACAATAACCTTTGTCACCATCAAAGAAGATACCATTTAATGTTACTAAATCTCCATTTAATTCACAGTTGCAACCCATAGGAGTGTGACAACCACCATCAAAGATTTTTGAAAATTCTCTTTCAATAGCAACTATTTTAGCAATTTCTTCATTATGAATAGATTTTAAAATATTTTTAATATCTTCATCGTTTTCTCTACATTGAATATATAAAACTCCTTGAGCAGGAGCAGGAAGAAACTTATTAGGATCAAGATACTCTGTTATTTCACTTTCTAATCCTACTCTTTTTAAACCAGCAGCTGCAAGAAGAATAGCATCATAATCATCATTTTTTAGTTTATTTAATCTAGTATGAATATTTCCTCTAAGTTGTTTTATTACAAGATCACCTCTTAAATTTTTAAGATTCATAGTTCTTCTTAAAGAGCTTGTTCCAACAATAGCTCCAGCAGGAAGTTCCATCAAAGTTTTCCCACTTTTAGAAACTAAAACATCTCTATTATCCTCTCTATCAGGAACAGCTCCACAAATTAGTCCAGCAGGAGAAACAGCAGGCATATCCTTCATAGAATGAACTGCTAAATCAATAGTTCCATTTAAAAGCTCAACTTCTATCTCTTTAGTGAAGAAACTTTTAAGAGACTTATCACTGTTGTTCCAGTTACTAACTAGATCAGTATCTCCACTTGTAACAATTTTTTTTATTTCAAATTCTATTTCAGGGAAGTTAGTTTCTAATCTCTTTTTTATCATCTCACTTTGAGCCATAGCCAAAATACTTCCTCTACTACCAATTACAATCTTTTTTGCCATTATTAAATTTTCCTTTCTTCATAATATTGAAACCATTTTTTTAAGTTAACCATCTGTTTATCAATTAAAAAACTATAACTTTCCATAAGTTCATCTCTAGTTTTTAAATTTTTGTTGTACACTTTCCAAATATCATCAAGATTAAATAGATCTATATTTTCTTCTGAAGAAAGTTCAGGATCAATATCTCTAGGCATAGCTAAATCAAGGAAAGTATATTTTTTATCTCTGTTTAAAAGTGGAAGTAACTCCTCTTTAGTTAATACTAGGTGAGGTGCTGAAGTAGCACTGATTATTACATCATTTTCAGCAGCAGCAAGATATTTTTTCTCAAAGTTTATTACATTTACATCAAAGACACTTTGAACTTCAAGAGCTTTATGATAAGTTCTATTTGTAATAGTGATATCTTTTACACCCTCTTTTACTAAAAGATAAAGAATAGCTTGAGCTAAATCTCCAACTCCAAGAATCAAGATCTTTTTATCATTTAAAAATCCAATAGACTCTTTTATAAATTTAAGAGAGATAGCTTCTAATGATAAAGCATTGTGACATATCATGCTTTCAGTTCTGAATTTTTTCCCTAAATCAATAGCTTTATTGAAAACAATATTCAATATTTTTGAAGTTGTTTCCTGCTCCATAGCTAAGGCATGAGCTTTTTTTATTTGAGCTAAAATTTGATCTTCTCCCTTTATAACAGAAAAAAAGCCACAACTAACTTTAAAAAGATAATCTGCAGCCTCTTCCCCATGTTTTATAAAAATACCTTTTTTTAAAGAAAATTTATCTAAAAGTTCATCCATAGAAAAATTTTCATTGATATCAAGATAAAATTCTACTCTTAAACAAGTAGAAAGATTAACATATCCATTTAATTTTTTCTCTTGAAATAGTTCATGTATTATAGTTTCAGGCATCTGTTGAATAAAAGCTTCTCTCTCATTGGTATTTAATTCATGATGAGAGATCCCAAAAACTACAAGATCATTTAATTCCATTTTTTTCTCCTTAAATATTTTATTTTAACTAACTATTAAAAATTTCCCCTATACCTTATTATATAATATAATAGGGGAAAAATTAATAAAATTATTAGTTTTTGAGGGTAAAGCACATTCAAATTATAAATTTAAAAAATTAATTATATTGATATATTGAATTTATAGAGATATAGAGTGATGATGAAAAATAATTAAGTTAATAAATAAAGCTAATGGTATATGAAAGATATTGTTTAACTTTTTTAGCAAATATAGTAAAATATAAATAAAATCATAGAATAATGAAAGGAAGTTTATGAAAAAATTTATAATAGAACCTGAATATGATGGATATGAGATAGGAACATATTTAAAAGAGACAAAGGGATATTCAGGAAGAGGATTAAGAAATTTAGAGATATATTTAAATGGAAAGAGAGTAAAAAATAATAGTAAAAAAGTTAGGAAATTAAATAGAGTTTTGATAAAGGAGAAGGAGAAAGAAACAGGAATAAAACCAATGGATATTCCTATTAAAGTAGCTTATGAAGATAAAAATGTGCTTTTAATAGATAAAGATCCATATATAATTGTTCATCCTACTCAAAAGAAAGTTGATAAAACTCTTGCTAATGGAGTGGTAAACTATTTTTTAAAGACAACTGGAAAAATAATGGTACCAAGATTTTTTAATAGATTGGATATGAATACATCTGGACTTATAATTGTAGCTAAAAACTCTTATGCTCAATCTTTTTTACAGGAAAAGGGAATAGTAAATAAATTTTATAAAGCGATAGTAAAGGGAATTGTTGAAAAAGATGAATTTCTAATAGATAGACCTATTGGAAAAGTTGGAGATGAATTAAGAAGAAGAGAACTAACTGTAGAAGAGGGTGGACAAGAGGCACAGACTAAAATAAAAGTTGTAAAGAGATTTGAAGAGGAGAATTTAACTTTAATTGAGGCAGAACTTTTGACAGGAAGAACTCATCAAATAAGAGCACATATGGCACTAGAAGGATATCCGCTATTGGGAGATGAACTTTATGGTGGAGAGGATAAAAGAGCTAAAAGACAGATGTTACACTCATATAAGACAGAGTTTACAGATGTTGAAACAGGAAAGTTAATTACAGTAGAAATTGATCTGCCAGAGGATATGAAAGAATTATTAGAAAAAGATAAATAGTGAAAGATATATTTTGCCTAGAAAACGAAGTAAAAGATATAATAGTAACTAAACTTCTTAAAAATATGAGCAAGCTAAAAAAATGAACGTAAAAAGATTAAAATTAGTTCACCCATATTAATTGACAAAGAGGGAAAGTTATTATATAGTTGTATATATAAAATAAAACATAACATAGCATTACAGTATAAAATAAAAATTAAAATAAATTAAAATTCAGGAGGAAAACAAATGGCAGTTAAAGTAGCAATTAACGGATTTGGAAGAATTGGAAGATTAGCATTAAGATTAATGGTAGGAAACCCAGAGTTTGATGTAGTAGCAATCAACGACTTAACAGATGCACACATGCTAGCTCACCTATTTAAATATGACTCAGCTCAAGGAAGATTCGATGGAACTATCGAAGTTCAAGAAGATGCTTTCGTAGTAAACGGACACACAATCAAAACTTTCGCACAAGCTGATCCTAAAAACTTACCATGGGGAGATCTAGGAGTAGACGTAGTTCTAGAATGTACTGGATTCTTCACTAAAAAAGAGAAAGCAGAAGCTCACATTGAAGCAGGAGCTAAAAAAGTTGTTATTTCTGCACCAGCAACTGGAGATCTTAAAACAATAGTTTACAATGTAAACGACAACATCCTAGATGGAACTGAAACAGTTATTTCAGGAGCTTCTTGTACAACTAACTGTTTAGCACCTATGGCTAAAGCATTACAAGACAACTTTGGAATCGTAGAAGGATTAATGACTACTATCCATGCATATACAAACGACCAAAACACACTAGATGGACCACACAGAAAAGGAGATTTCAGAAGAGCTAGAGCTGCTGCTGCAAACATCGTTCCTAACACAACTGGAGCTGCAAAAGCAATCGGACTTGTTATCCCTGAATTAAAAGGAAAATTAGATGGAGCTGCTCAAAGAGTACCAGTAATCACTGGATCAATCACTGAATTAGTAACAGTTCTTGAAAAACCAGTAACTGTAGAAGAAGTTAACGCTGCTATGAAAGCTGCTGCAACTGAATCTTTCGGATACACTGAAGAACCATTAGTATCAAGCGATATCATCGGAATCAACTATGGATCACTATTTGATGCTACTCAAACTAAAGTTATGACAGTAGGAGACAAACAACTAGTTAAAACTGTTGCTTGGTATGACAACGAAATGTCTTACACTTCTCAATTAATCAGAACTCTTAAAAAATTCGTAGAATTATCTAAATAATTACTTGAATATTGAGAATAACTAAATAGAAAATGAATAGCGGAGCTTATTAAGTTCCGCTATTTTTAAAAATGACAATTGGAGGATTGAAATAAATGGCTAAAAAAATAGTTACAGATTTAGACGTTAAAGGAAAAAAAGTTCTAATGAGAGTTGACTTTAACGTACCTATGAAAGATGGAAAAATAACTGATGAAAATAGAATAGTTGCAGCATTACCAACTATAAAATATGTACTAGAAAACGGAGGAAGAGTAATAGCTTTCTCTCACTTAGGAAAAGTTAAAACTGAAGAAGATTTAGCTAAAAAATCTCTAAGAGTAGTTGCTGAAAGATTAGCAGAACACCTAGGGCAACCAGTTAAATTTGTTCCAGCTACAAGAGGAGCAGAATTAGAAGCTGCAGTAGCTGAACTTAAAGATGGAGAAATCATGATGTTTGAAAACACAAGATTCGAAGATCTAGATGGTAAAAAAGAATCTAAAAATGATCCTGAATTAGGAAAATACTGGGCATCTTTAGGAGACCTATTTGTTAACGATGCATTTGGAACAGCTCACAGAGCTCACGCTTCAAACGTTGGAATCGCAGCTAACATTGGAGAAGGAAAAACTGCAGCAGGATTCCTAATGGAAAAAGAAATTAAATTCATCGGAGGAGCAGTTGACTCTCCAGAAAGACCTCTAGTAGCAATTCTAGGAGGAGCAAAAGTTTCTGATAAAATAGGAGTTATTGAAAACCTATTAGTAAAAGCTGATAAAGTTCTAGTTGGAGGAGCTATGATGTTCACTTTCCTTAGAGCTTTAGGAAAAAATACAGGAACTTCATTAGTTGAAGAAGATAAAATTGATTTAGCTAAGGATCTATTAGCAAAAGCTAATGGAAAATTAGTTCTTCCAATAGATGCTGTTGTAGCAAAAGAATTTAACAACGATGCACCACATAAAACTGTATCAGTAGATGAAATTCCTGCTGACGAAATGGGACTAGACGTTGGAGCTGGAACTGTTGAACTATTTGCTAAAGAAATTAACGGAGCAAAAACTGTAGTATGGAATGGACCTATGGGAGTATTTGAAATGCCTAACTACGCTAAAGGAACTATCGGAGTATGTGAAGCTATTGCAAATCTTCAAAATGCAACAACTATAATCGGAGGAGGAGACTCTGCAGCTGCAGCTATAAGCTTAGGATATGCAGATAAATTCACTCACATCTCTACTGGTGGAGGAGCATCTCTAGAATACCTAGAAGGTAAAAAACTTCCAGGAGTAGAATCTATTTCTGATAAATAATTAACCAACAATCACACTTAATATAAAAAGCAGTCTGATAAATATCAGGCTGTTTTTTAATAATAAAGTTTTTATATAGTGTAAAAAATGAAAATAAATTTCATAAAATAGTTGACAAGCTAGCTGACAAGTAATATAATAAGACAACAATCAAATAGTAGTGTACGAAGATAGAGGTTGCATAATCTAAGAGTACTTGAAAACAAGATTTGTGTATCGTTTTTAAGGAAAGGAGAGGTTGCCGAAGATTATTTACAGACACAACTGTAAGTATTCTGGGACAATATATAATATGTATTGGACTGTCACAATATGTGGAGAGCTATCATAGTAAATTATAATGTTTTTCTATCTTATGAAAATATAATTGCCATGAGTTAATTTTTGTGTATCTTCAAGAATTAATTCGTGGCTTTTTTATTTGTACTACTAGAATATTTTACAAAATGGGGGCATTTTTTATGAGAAACAGATTTTTAAGAGCAGCATCAATTTTAGGAGGAGCATTCCTCATGTTATCAACTGGGGCATTTGCTGAAGAGGCAGCATATCAGCCAGCACTATATTCAACTTTTTGGTCTTTAGTACCACCGATAGTGGCTATTGTATTGGCATTGATTACAAAAGAGGTATATAGCTCATTGTTTATTGGAATAGTAGTAGGAGGACTTTTCTATTCAGGATTTCAATTTGAAACTACTATGACACATATTTTACAAGGTGGTTTAGTAAAAGTTTTAGCAGACTCTTATAACGTAGGGATATTGATATTTTTAGTTATTCTTGGTGGAATGGTTTGTCTTATGAATGCAGCTGGAGGATCAAGGGCATTCGGACAATGGGCAAGTAAAAGAATAAAATCACGTGTAGGGGCACAATTAGCTACAATACTATTAGGAGTATTAATATTTGTAGATGACTATTTTAACTGTTTAACAGTGGGAAGTGTAATGCGTCCTGTAACAGATAAACACAATGTATCACGTGCAAAACTTGCTTATATAATTGACTCAACAGCAGCACCAGTGTGTATCATAGCTCCAATATCATCTTGGGCAGCAGCAGTAACAGGATTTGTTCCTGGAGAAGATGGATTTTCAGTGTTTATCAATGCAATTCCATATAACTTCTATGCACTTTTAACTATAACAATGTTAGTTCTTTTAGTTGTATTAGGAGTAGATTATGGACCGATGAAAAAACATGAGGAAAATGCAGCAAATGGAGATCTATTTACAACAGCAGATCGTTCATTTGTAAATGAGGAAGCTCAAGTAAATACAAAGGGAAGTGTATATGATTTAGTAATTCCAGTTGTATTATTAATTATTTGCTGTGTAACTGGAATGATATATAGTGGTGGATTCTTCAGTGGTTCAAGTTTTGTAGAATCATTCTCTAACAGTGATGCTTCTGTAGGGCTAGCTTTAGGAAGTATATTTGCATTAATCATAACAATAGCTTTTTATTCAGTGAGAAAAGTTCTTTCATTTACAACTTGTATGAACTGTATTCCAGAAGGATTTAAAGCAATGGTGCCAGCTATTATAATCTTAACATTTGCTTGGACATTGAAAGCTATGACAGATAGTTTAGGAGCTGCTCCATATGTAGCAGGAATGATGCAAAGTTCAGCAGCAGGACTTATGAATATGTTACCAGCTATTATATTTATTGTAGGTTGTGGACTTGCCTTTGCAACTGGAACATCGTGGGGAACATTTGGAATCTTAATTCCTATTGTTGTTGCAGTATTTGAAAGTGATCCTGAAATGATGATTATAGCTATTTCAGCATGTATGGCAGGTGCTGTTTGTGGAGATCACTGCTCACCTATCTCTGACACAACAATTATGGCATCAGCAGGGGCACAAAGTAACCATGTAAACCATGTTTATACTCAACTACCTTATGCTTTGACAGTAGCAGGAATTTCATTTGTATCTTATATAATAGTAGGATATACAAGAAGCTTACTATTAGCACTTCCAGCTGGAATAGTTATGGTGTTTGCTGTATTGTTCTTCTTTAAAATGAAAAATAAAAATAATTAAAATAAAAAGTTAATGAAAACTCTTCTATCTTTTAATAAGGTAGGGGAGTTTTTTTGTTTATTGCTAAATAAAGAAAAATATTCTATACTGAGATTAAGGGGTGATAAAATGATAAAAAAATTTGATGGAACTATTGAGATGGTAAGAGATGTTATGACTATTGACAATGAATCTTTTAAAGATATTGATTGTAGTGCAGAAACTCTTTGTAAACGGCTAGAGAAAAATAAGCAGTATGAATTATATGTGAAATATGAGAAAGATATTCCAATAGGCTATCTGGGGCTGTTATATGTGGCAAATTTGCATTATGATGGAGTTTGGGTAGATTTAATAGCTGTGAGAAAAGAATGGCAAAATAAAGGGATAGGACAGGAACTATTAAAATTTGCTCAAGAGAGAGCTAAAGAAAATGGTATAGATACAATAACAGGACTTGTAAAGAGGGAAAATCTATCATCGTCAGCTATGTTTAAAAAGGAAAAATTTAATTGTGATGAAACAGGATTTCTTCTTTATATAAAAGGATTAGAAAAATAAGGTGTGGATATGGAAAGAAATAGAAAAGTAGAGGTTGTAGCTTCTATAATTTTAGCAGTAGTAGCTTTGGTTTGGGGAACAACTTATGCAGTGATAAAAGATACTTTAAGTGTGGTTCAACCTTTTTCACTTATGATGTTTAGATTTGGGTTTTCAGCATTGATTTTAAGTTTGATGTATTTAAAAAAATTTAAAACAATAAAAAGTGTAGATCTAAAGAGAGGAATAATAATAGGAATATTTATGTTCTTAGCCTTTTATTTTTTAATAGTGAGTATTAGATTTACAACAGCTTCAAAATTTTCTTTTATAGTAGGAGCTTATGTATTGATAGTTCCATTTTTATCTTGGGTTATTAATAAAACAAAGTTAGATAGATATGCAATAGTAGGAGCTATTTTAGCAACTATTGGACTGGCTTTTTTAACAATGGAGAGGGGAGCTGTATTTAATCTTTGGGATCTTGTAGCAGGTTGTTGCTCTTTTTTCTTTGCTGCTCATATGATAGCTATTGAAAAATATAGTGGAGATTCAGATCCAATACTTCTTACAATTATTCAATTTATAACAACAGCAGTTTTATTTATAATTTTAACTGGTATAAAAGAGGGATATGATTTTATAGTGCTTCCTGAAATAAAATGGACTTTAGGATATTTAGTAATCATAAGCACAATAATTCCATTTGCTATACAGAATATTGTTCAAAGATATATTTCATCTACAAGTACAGCATTGATCTTAACTTTACAATCAGCTTTTGGATCAATTTTTGCAGTTTATTATTTAGATGAGAGAATGACAAAGCAGATGATAATAGGGTGTTTATTGATTTTTATAGCAATAGTTTTTCAAGAAACAAAATTAAAATTTTTAAAAAGATAAATTTTTCCTAATAAAGTCACAAAATTTTCACAATTCTTTGTTATATTAATATAATAAATCTTTCCCCAAGATGTTTTAATATATAGAAAATAAGAAAAAATCCCTCTTCCCCAAAAGGGATTTTTTCTATTTTTTGAAACTATATAATAAATGTTATAATGAATAAATTTTAGGGGCTGAAGTTGAAAGTGTAGAAATACTTCCTTTTGCATCTTCAAGATAAAAAATTTCAAAAATTGGATTATTAAATTCTTTATAAATAGATTTTACTAAAGGATTATTTTCAATAATTTTCTTTTTAATATTTTCATCTTTTGAAAACACTACTTTACCATTTAATCTTAACCAAGCAAAATTTTTATCAGATATACAAATTTCAATATAAGGATTTTTTTGCAATTCTTTATATATTTCTTTTTGGTTAGAAGTGCAAAAATAAAGTTTGTTATTATCTTCTAACATAAATTGGAAAGGACGAATTTTAGGTTTGTTATCTAATCCAATAGTTGCAAAATATTGTATTGGGTTTTCGTTTAAAAATTTAATTACTTCATTCATAATTTAACCTCCAAAATGATTTGATATTTACTTGATTATATAATAGAAAAATAATATACTGTTGTAAAGTAAGCACTTTTTTGTAAGCTAGTAACCAAAAGGTGACATTTATGTAAATTAAGTATTTGGAGGAAGTAAAAATGTTAAAAAAAATTTTACCTAATTGTCCAGTAGAAGTAACACTGACATTAATAAGTAATAAATGGAAGGTATTGATAATAAGAGAATTATTAACAGGAACAAAAAGATTTGGCGAACTAAGAAAAAGTTTAGGTGATATTTCACAAAAGGTTTTAACTGAAAATTTAAGAGAAATGGAAAAAGATAGTTTGATCCAAAGGGATGTTTATCCAGAGGTGCCACCTAAAGTTGAATATTCTCTTACAAAATTAGGATATAGTTTAAAGGAAATTTTAGATATAATGTTTATTTGGGGAGAAAAATACAAGAAAAATATGTCTTAAAAAGTTCACACTAAAGCCACAATTTATTGTTATCATAACATTATAAAATCTTTCCCCAAGATGTTTTAATATATAGTTAAGAAAATCCCCCTTAGAGATAAGGGGGATTTTTCTTTTTAGGGAAATAGGTTATAGGAAGTTACTTGTTCCAAAACCTATAGGTAAATTTAGTGATAACCAAATAACAAAGAAAATTATACTAGAAACAAGTATAGTTATAGCATGTGGAATCATATATGTTATAAGATCTCCTAAACCAAATCTTTTATTGTATTTTCCACAGTAAAGTAATATTAAAGCAAAATAACTCATTAGAGGAGATATTACATTTGTAGAAGAATCTCCAAGTCTATAAGCTAATTGAGCAAGTTCAGGAGAGATTCCCATTTTATATAACATAGGTAAGAAAATAGGAGCTAAAAGAACATATTTACTTGTCATAGATCCTATAAATAAGTTAGCAAAAGCACAGAAGAAAATAAATGCAATAACTAAAGGAATACCTTTTAAACCTATTCTAGCTAAAAATTTTCCACCTTCAGCAGCAATTATTGTACCAAGTTGAGTATAAGCAAACCAAGATATAAATATTGAAGAGAAGAAACAAAGTACTATAAATGCTCCAAATCCATCTAAAGCTTTAAATAATAAACTCATAAGATCTTTATCATTTTTAATTTTTCCAGCACCTATTCCATAGAAAAGTCCAGGGATAAAGAAAATAAAGCAGATAACAGGAACAATAGCTGCTAGTAATGGACTCCAACCTAATAGTAATTTTCCAGTATCAGGATTTCTTAAAGGTCCCCAAGAAGGTACAGAAAGTAATCCAATTATAGCAAAAGAAACTATAAAACCAATTCCAGCATATTTTAAACCTTTATTTTCTTCAGGGGTAATATTTGTTTCATCTTCAGTAGAGTTTTCTATATCTTCAATAGTATCATTGAAGAAAAGATTTAATTTAGGTTCAATAAATTTATCATTAACAAAAGCAATAATAAAAGTTACAAAGAAAGTAAAGAAGAACATAAATATAGAGTTAGCTAGAGGAGTTACTATATAAGTAGGGGCTACAATGCTAATAGCAGCAGTAGAAAGCCCTCCAAGTAGAGCATCTATTGAAACTAAACAAGCAGCAAATCCTGCAGAAGTTGAACTAAATCCCAATAGGATACCAGCAATAGGATTTCTTTTTAATTGTTTATATAAAATTCCAGCAATCGGAATAACAAGAACATATCCAATATCTCCAGCAAATGAAGAGTTTACTCCAAGGAAAGCTATAAAGTAAGAAACATATTTTCCATTTATTTTTTTCATAGCTTTTTTTAAGAAGCTAGGGAAAAGTCCCACTTCATTTAGAAAGTTAAAGAATAGAGAGAAGAATAAAACTACTCCTAAAGGTTCAAATAAGATAAAATTTTTAACTGCTGATTCAAAAATCCATCTAATTCCTTCAGCATCAAGTAGATTTTTTACTGCGAAAGTTTGAAGTTCTATCTGTTTTGTAGAACGATTGATAGCTTCAATTTCAACAGAAACTCCCATTTTAGATAAAATTACTGATAAAATAGCAATAACGATAGAAAAAATAATGAAAATAGTAACTGGATGTGGTAATTTATTAGCAATTATTGCAACTTTTCCTAAAAAACCACTAGTTTGTTTAGAATTTCCTTCTGACATAATAGAACACTCTCCTTAATGTTTTAATATAGTTTTCACTAAAAAATATTATAGTGTAGTTATTACTACTAATATAATTTATTTTGTAGTAAAAGTCAAATAAAATTTTGAATAATAATAGTACATATAATTTTAAAAACGACATAAAAAACAATAAAATAGCACAAAATAACAAAAAATAATAAAAACTATTGAAAAAATTTGATAATTACTTTAAAATATAATGAGTGATATTTTAAAAGATGAGGGTGAAAAGATGGAAATTGAAAAAATAAGAAAATATTGTGTAATTGGATTTATTATTGTAGGATTAGCATGTATTTTTGTTGAAAAAGCTAATGGTCCTAAACTATATACTGGTGTAGGAGATGGATTTGATAGTGAAATTACAGTAGAGATTATGGCTAAGAAAAATAGTAAAGGGGAATTAAGAATCTCTGATATAAAATATACTCATGGGGATACAGAAGCTATAGCTGGACCAGCATTAAATGAACTTGCAACAAAAGTAAAAAATACTCAAAGTATAGATGTTGATGTAGTAGCAGGAGCTACATACTCTTCAGAAGGATTTATCCAAGCATTAGAAGATGCATGCTCAAAAATAAAATAATAAATTTAACTGCACTTAATTTTAAGTGCAGTTTTTTATAAAAGGTGATATTTATGAAAATAGGATTAGTTTTAGAAGGTGGGGGAATGAGAGGTATCTATACAGTAGGTGTATTAGATGCCTTTGAAAAAAATAATTTTATGCCAGATTATCTTATAGGAGTTTCAGCAGGAGCGTCCAATGGAGTTTCTTTTATATCTAGACAAAAAGGGAGATCATTGAGAATAAATACTAATTATATTAATGATAGAAGATATTTGAGTTTATATAATCTTTTAACTCAAGGATCACTTTTTGGAATGGACTTTATCTACAATGAGATTCCTAATAAAATAGATCCATTTGATTATGAAACTTTTTTTAAAAATCCATGTGATTTTAAAGTTGGAGTAACTGACGCACTTACAGGGAAAGCAGTTTTTTATGGAAAAGATTCTTTAAAAGATGGAGCTACAGTGTTAAAAGCTTCAGCATCAATTCCTATGGTATCAAAAGCTGTTATCTATAAAGGAAGAGAATATTTTGATGGGGGAACATCAAGTCCTATTCCAGTAGATGAAGCATTAAAAGATGGTTGTGATAAACTTATAGTTGTTTTAACAAGGGATAGGAAATTTATAAAACCCCCATTAAAAATGCAAGGTTTTTGTTCATTAGTTATGAGAAAATATCCTGATATGGTAGAGCTTTTAAAGAGACATCATGAGGTTTATTTGGAAAATCAAAAGAGAATAGAGGAGCTTGAAAAAGAGGGAAAAGCCTTTGTGATAGCTCCAGAAACTCCATTGTTAATAGATAGATTTGAAAAGAAAAAAGAGAAATTATTAAAAGAGTATCATCATGGATTTAATGATGGAGAAGAGTTTTTAAAAAAACATTTAGAAAATTTTATCAAAAAATAAGTAACTACTCACCTATTACATATAAAATATATAAAAATCAAAATTTTATCCCAATATCAACTAAAGCCGTAATTCACTAGAGAATATTAGAATCCCTCAGCGAAATGAAGTTAAGAAAATGCAACGTGTTTGAGACGAAGTCGAGTTTTGCATTTTCAACGGAATAAGCCTAGGGATTCTTTATTCTTTAGTATGAAGGCTAGTTGATATTAAAAATATAAGTTTTGAAAATTAATCTTTAAAAGATAACCTAGTATTATAAAAATTGAACTTTAAACTAGATAATCTTTTGTAGACTTTACACAGCTGAGTAGATATAAAAATAAAAAAATTCCAGCATATAGCTGGAACTTTTTTTATTGCATAGGTAATATTTCAATTTCAACTCTTCTATTTTGAGCTCTTCCACTTGCAGTACTATTAGTAGCTCTAGGATATTCTTCTCCATAACCTACAGACGATATTCTTCTGCTTGAAACTCCTTGTTGGATAAGGTAATTTTTAACACTAGCAGCTCTTTTTTCAGAAAGAGTTAGATTGTATTCATCAGAACCTGTATTATCTGTATATCCATTTACAATAACTCTAGTTTCAGGATAGTTTACTAAAACAGTTGCAATAGAATTTAATGGTCCATAGAAGCTAGGAACAATTTTTGCACTATCAGTAGCAAAAGTTACTCCACCAGGAAGAGAAAGATTTAAATTTTCCCCTTGTTGACTAACTTGAACTTCAGTATTTTTTAGACGTTCTCTAAGTTCTTGCTCTTGACGATCTCTATAAGCTCCCCAACCAAGACCAGCTAAAGCACCAATTCCAGCTCCAATAAGAGTTCCTTTTGTATCTTTTCCTATAATTTGTCCAAGAAGTGCTCCAGCAGCAGCTCCGCCAGCAGTTCCTTTAGTTTTGCTATTTACAGATCCAGTTTCATCAAGAAATGGTGAAGATGTACAACCAGCAAGAGTTAAAGCAAGTAAAAGACCAGATATTATTTTTTTATTGTTCATAGTGAAACCTCCTTTTAAAATTTTATTTAAAAAAAATAAGATTTTATTTGTATTTTCTATAAAAAAGATAAAAATCCTCCTTTATAACTATATTATATATTAAAATTTTTAAAAAACAATCACAATTTTATATAGAAATAAAGAATATTTTAGATATGTAAAAATGAAAAATAAAATTTTTTTAAAAAAAATTAAAAAAAGTGTTGACACAAAGTGGGATAAATGATATAATCATTCTTGTCTTGAGAGAAAAGACGTCGGAATATAGCGCAGTCCGGTAGCGCATCTGCCTTGGGAGCAGAGGGCCGCAA
>OGXE01001552.1_pt1 | contig 19395 bp, 18 predicted proteins | sample 1576181 | NCBI WGS metagenome assembly OGXE01 (sample SAMEA3541478, study PRJEB24748) | human gut metagenome | biome: human gut; feature: human-associated habitat; material: faeces | place: China | collected 2012 | reverse complement strand
GCTGCTGCTGCCATCAGAGGCCAAAACGCATTGTATGTACGGCTCTGGATCGGCATAGCTCCTTTTGTCAGGTCCATCATACCGATATAACCGATGACAGGCCGCCTCCTCTGCCGCTTGACAAGGACGGAGCGGGGAGCAGGACAGCGGTGAGAGCAGGTGTTTCGTTTGTGTTTCGGTTTTGAACAGGTGATTGCAAAACCGGCAAACCTATGGTACAATAAAACTACAGACCGATCAAAAGCCGCCTTGGCGTCGAAGATACAGCCGTTTTTGCGGCTGCTTTTCTTATATTTGGCCGCTTTTTGCCGCAGACGGCGTTTTCAGATCACACCAAATGCTGGAAGGAGATTTTTTCTATGGAGGTGAGTCACTTCTTCAGGACATGACCGCACACGTTTTGCAGCGCCGGAAACGGACGGTGACGCTTATGGCGCACACCGTCTATGATGCGGCGGCAGCCCTCCGCGCAGGGAGCTTTGGGATCGGTCAGATCAACGCATAATAAAATATTATAATTTAAGGATGTGTTATTTTGTTACTCTCGGGGAAAAGTCTGAAACATGACTTCATCCGTTTTGTCTCCGCCACGATGGTCTCACAGGTCGTGTTCTCGCTCTACTCCATGGTCGACGGGCTTATGGTCTCGATCGGTGTGAACGAATATGCCATGAGCGCCGTCAATCTCGCGATTCCCTTCACCAACGCGCTTTTTTCCATCGCCGTGCTCTTCGCCGTCGGCTCGTCGACGCTCATCGCCATTTTCATCGCGCAGGAGAAGCGGCGCGAGGCCAACGCCCTCTTTTCTCAGAATTTTGCCACGCTGCTGACCCTTGGCGCGGTCATCACTGCGCTCGTGCTGCTCTTTTTGGAGCCGTTTGCGTACCTTCTCGGCGCAGACGAGATCACGCTTGACTATGTCAAGCAGTATATTCTCGGCATCGCGCCGTTCAGCGTGTGCTATCTGGTGTCCTACAATCTCGAAGTGCTCGTCAAGACAGACGGCTATCCGCGCTACGCGCTCTTCACGGTTATCGGCGGATGCCTGACGAACTGCGTGCTTGACTATATCGCCATTTTTCACCTCGACATGGGCGTGTTCGGCGCGGCGGTCGCCACGGGCATCTCGCAGCTCGTGACTTGTATCTCGTACTTTGTCCACTTTTTCAGCAAGAAGTGCACGTTCCGGCTGTGCAAATTTCGCTTCGACCCTCACCTTTACGCGCGCATCCTGCCCATCGGCCTGTCCGACGGCGTGACAGAGTTGTGCACGGGGCTGATGATCTTCCTCTTCAACCGCACGGTGCTCAAGTGCATCGGCACGGACGGCGTCGTGACCTACACGGTCATCGCCTACGTGACGACCATTGTCATTAACCTCATGGTCGGCATCTCGCAGGGCTCGCAGCCGCTTGTGAGCTATCACTACGGCAAAGAGGATCACACGGGCTGTCAAAAACTTCTGCGCTACGCGCTCACGACCGTCTGCATCTTCGCGCCGGCGCTGTTTCTGCTCGTCTTTTTCTTCGCGCCGCAGATCGTGCGCACGTACCTTTCGCACGCGGGCGATGAGCTCATCGCCTACTCCATCGGTGCATTCCGGCGCTACAGCGTTTCGTATCTGCTGCTGGGCTTCAACATCGTCATCGGTGGGTTTATGACCGCCATCGAGCGCCCCGTGCCCGCTATTTGTATCTCGGTCGGCCGCGGGCTGGCGCTGCAAAGTGCCGTGCTTCTTCTCCTCGCGGCGATCTTCGGCGGCGACGCAGTGTGGTATACGCCGATCTTCTCCGAAGCGTTGTGCCTTGTCATGTCGCTCCTGTTCCTGCGCAGCTACCGTAGACAGACCGATATGCAGGCGTGAGCCCCGCCCAGTGCGATAAAATAAGAGAAAATAAAAAGGCCCTGGAAGCAGCGCTTCCAGGGCCTTTTGGCATCCCCGACCAGACGCTAACTGGCGGACTGACGCTTAGAAGCCAGCTATCTCATTTCATGCCGTGCAGTACACCGTCATTTACTGCCGGCCGGTTAGTTCCGCACAGATCGCTTGAAAACAAAGATTTCTTCGATCGGCGCTTCGACAACCCTTGCAATATCGATCGCCAGTTTAAGTGAGGGATTGTATTGTGCCTTTTCCAGCCACATGATGGTTTCCCGCCGCACGCCTACCTGCGCCGCCAACTGCTCTTGGGTCAAATCTTTTAATAGCCTGTACTTTTTTAATCGGCATTCAAAATCAGGCACGTTTATTCCTCACTTTCATCAAACGGTTCATCATGGTCATAATGATATAGCAGATACTCACTGAGGAATAGTTCAAGCGCTATGGAAAGAGCGATCACAATAACAAGAGCAATTAGGGTGTATCCAAGGCACCCCATGAGCCTTCCCTGTCCCAGAATCAGTATTGCAAAAAAATAATGGACAGAGCAGTTTTGTTCGCTGTGCTTTGCGCTCTCATTTTGTTTTCTTTGTACCGTTCGTCTATCAGGGTATTTGACATTTTCCCCTCATAGAAAAATCCGAAAAAGCCGAAAAACACAAAAAACACGAAGGGGAAAATGGTCTGGTCGACGCGGTAAGTCCAAAATCCTAAAAATCCGGCAAAACCGAATAAGCCTAAAAATCCCAGTTTGGGATTTACGGTTCTGGTGGACCGAGAGGTCGATCCTCTGCGCTTGTTTGCGGAAGTAGATTGGAAAAACAACACAGCAAGGTACACGATGTACAAGGCAAGGAGTGGTGCCGGAAATGGGAAAATAGAGAAAACGGTTCGAGATCAGCTGGTGGTGCCATGCAGGCGTTTGACACGATAACAGCTGTGAAATTTGCTTGATAAGCAAAAAGAAAAAACGCCGCAATCTCTTGAGATCACAGCGCTTTTGGTACGCCTGCCCGGGCTCGAACCGGGGGCCTCGGGCTTAGGAGTACGGCGTTGCCATTCTGTGTTCTTCTCTTCTTCCTCTACAGTTTCTTCTCGTTTCATATCATGCTGTACGGCGGATACACCTAATCGCAAATTGTCTCTATAATACCCTGCTTTTAACCCCTTTTCAAAAGTCGTATTAGCAAGAAATTAGCAGGAAGGATAATTTGCCGCCCGGCAAGGCAGCATGGAAATGGCCAATCTGGCGACATATTTTAGGAGGAAAAATCATGGAACAAAAAGAAAAAGAATTGCAGCCCCAGACCCGTGCCTATACGGTGGAAGAGATCGCGGCCATCCTTCATATCGGACGGTCATCCGCCTATACCCTGGTCAAGAAAGGGTACTTCAAAAGCGTACGCATTGGCACAGCCATCCGGATCTCCAGAAAATCCTTTGACGAGTGGCTGGATCAATTGGAGTTGTAATACAGAGGAGCGTACTATGGCCAACCCATGGTACGCTCCTCTGTATTACAGGCGAACTTTTTACTTAAGAATCCTTTCAGCATTTTGCCTCTCTCGATGATATAATGAATATTAATCAAACTGGTATTTTCCCAGGAGAGAGGAGGTGAAGTGTATGGGAAAGTATACAGATGACGAGATCCGGGCAATGCCGAAAATCACGGCCAAAATTGCCGCTGACTACCTGGGCATCTCTCCCATGATGGTGACCCTGGGCATGAGAAACAACGTGCTTCCAATTGGATTCGCCATCAAAAAAGAGGACCGATACAGCGAAAGCTGGAGCTACAACATTATTTCGGAACGGTTGATTGCCTATAACCACGGCAAAATCAACGAGGTACAGGTCCAGAATATTGAGAAGAACCTGAATACCATCATCAGTCAATTTGAAGAGATGAAACGCGACCTGGTTTTTCTATTAAAAGAAAACGAGGAATTGGAGGGATAAAACAGTTTTTAGCGATCCTTGCAGATACGGAATCATCAAAAGCACATCCCCTTCAAGTTGAAGAGGAAAAGGCAGTAGTTCCCGACAAGGAGGTAAGAACAGCGATGCCGCCCACGAAGATTCGTTTGACACGAAAGCAACTCTACGAAGAGATCTGGAACATATCCGTGGCAGGTGTATCCAAAAAATATGGCATCCCATACGCGAAATGTCTGGCAACGATCAAGGCGGCCCAGGTCCCTGTTCCGCCCTCTGGATACTGGACCAAACTCAACTACGGAAAATCCGTGGAGCAGACGCCCCTTTCCGGCGACGGGGATGCAGTCATTGAGCTGATACAAGAAACTTTGCCCGGTACCACAGATACAGAGAAACATAAGCTTCAGGAGAAAACTGCTTCCGGGTCGTCCCGTGCGCCTTCTTCGGTAGAGACAACTCCGCAAAAGCCGCCTGAGACAGAGACCGCTCAGATGACTGTCAATCCACTGGAAACGATTGAAAAGTTTGGACGAGCATATAATGTGTATCACCGGGAGACCCTGTATCAGGAAGTCTGGTCCATGCCGGTAACAGAGGTGGCAAAACGGTATAAAGTTTCCGATGTTGCCATCCATAAGGTCTGTAAGTCGCTGGACATTCCCATGCCGCCGCAGGGGTATTGGGCAAAATTGCGGGCCGGAAAACCTGTCAAGAAACTCCCCCTCCCGCCCGGAAAAGAACAGACGAAACTGGGAATACAGACTGGGGTCAGCCATGTGGATTCTCCAAGTGAGAATGCAGCACCTCTGGCGTTTTTACCTGAAGAAGAGCGACAAGTAGTGCTGAATGTGGCAGCACAGATCCTGTTGCCCCAGGAGCACGCCCGTATGCGGCCGGAGATTGTGGCACACCGAAAACGAATTGCGGAATGGAACAAGAGGAAGCGCCAGCTGGAACGGGAATTGGGCCCAAACTGGAACCGCGGGAGGCGGGAAACTCCGCCTGCATTTGCCCAAGGTGTTTCAGAAGAGCAGCAGCCACGGATCTTCCGGTTGATCGATGCGCTGGCCAAAGCGATGATACCGTTGGGGTGGCGTTTGACGGAGGATCTTCGCTTTGCAATGGACCAGGATATGGTTACACTCACATTTTCTGAGGCGACCGATCAGATTCTACATACCCCAACCAGAGAAGAAAATCTCAAGTTGCTGGAATATGAAGAAGAGCACAAAAAGTACGATTGGGCAAGGAAGCCGCAGATTCGTAAATATGATTCCGTTTACAATGGCCGCTTGAGCCTATGTATCAATGGTGCAAAAACATTTCGGGATTGCCGCTCCTATGTCTTGGAAGACCGTTTGGAAGATATGATGCTCTCTATCTATGGTGAGGCGGAGCAAGTGAAACAAGCACGCTTGGCCCGTGAAGAGGCCGAGCGGCAGCGCCAGGAGCAGGAGCGAAAGCGAGAGGAGCAACGTCAACAATATAATGCCGAGGTGGATCGCACCCTTGCACTTGTCAATTGTGCGGCAGATTATGAGATCGCGTGCAGGATCCGTGCCTATGTTTCTGCTATGGAAAAAGCGCATTCGGATCAGGATCTTTCTGAATGGGCGTCTTGGGCGCGGTCAAAAGCGGATTGGTATGACCCCACAGTCGCAAAAGAAGACGAACTTCTTGGCAGGCGGGAACACGAAAAGAGTCAAGAGAGCAAAGGTCCTCAGCACAAGGGATACCGGTGGTAAAGCAAAGGTATGCTCACCTCCTGATTTGGATAGAATAGTGGTGTAATTATCAATACTTGATTTAAATTATTATAAGTATAATTTTAATAATAGTTGACAAAGATGAAGATTAGCACTACTATATGATTAAAGGAGGTGGTTGCATGGCTATCATCAGCAAGGAAGGGCTGCTGAAAGTGCTGGTCTCCTACAACCCCTGGTGGAAAACAGGAGTCGTGAACCCAAAACTGTCCAAAACCTATAAGCGGTTCGCTTTTTACGAGGCCATGAAACGCCTGAATCAGACGGACATCCGGCGCACAGTGGTTTTAACCGGCACAAGACGGGTGGGAAAGACCACCATACAGTACCAGATGATCGAGGCCCTTCTCCAGAGCGGTGTTCCGCCCCAGAAGATCGTCTTTATCTCCATGGATCATCCCATGCTGAAGTTGAGCGCTATGAACGAGATTCTGGATTGCTATCACGAAAACATCTATCCGGATCAGGATGTCTACTACTTCTTTGACGAGATCCAGTACGCGCAGGATTGGGACAAATGGCTGAAGACGATTTATGATATGCAGCCGGACACCAAGATGGTAGCCACCGGCTCGGCCAGTCCGGTTTTAGTCAAGGGGAGCCAGGAGAGCGGCGCCGGGCGATGGTCGGCCATCCAGGTTCCGACACTGTCTTTCTATGAGTATTGTGAGCTGCTGAATGTGGATCGCCCCGACCTGCCGGATGATTTGAAAATCACCCCGCTGGTATATAAGACCCAGCAGGAACGCACCCAGATCATGCTGCAGCTCTCTAAGGTACAGAATCACTTTAACCGCTATCTGCAAGTGGGCGGCTTCCCCGAACTGGCCCTGGCCGACAACGACATCCTGGCCCAGCAGGTCATGCGGGAGGATGTAGTGGACAAAGTGCTCAAGCGGGACCTGCCCTCCCTTTACAAGATCCGCAACGCCACAGAGTTGGAGCGAATCTTCCTGTATCTCTGCAATGTTTCTTCCGAGATCGTTTCCATCGAGGCGATCGCGAAGGAGCTGAATGGCGTTTCCAGGCCTACCGTCGAAAACTATATCGAATATCTGGAAAGCGCCAACCTGATTTATCAGAGCTGGCCCGTCAATATGGCGGGGAAAAAAGTCCTGAAAGCCAGCCCCAAGATCTATATTGCCGACGCAGCCATCCGCAATGCGGTTCTGATGGATGATTCCATGCTGAGTGACCCGGTGGAGATGGGAAAAGTCGTGGAGACCGCCGTTTACAAGCATGTAGCTGCATTTTATTATCAGCAGGCCGCATCAGTGGGATACTATCGCGGCGGCAAGCGTGGAAAAGAAATTGATGTTGTGGTGGAATACTCCAATTCCAAGAACATTCTTATTGAGGTGAAGTATCGGGAGGGCGCCCCCATCCCGGATGATTCCGCCATCGTAGAGTTGAGCGGAGAGGCGGCGGCATCCATCGTGGTGACCAAAACCGCCGATGACTTTGGCGTCCATAATACGAAGAACGGAAAAGATTTGATCCGTATCCCGGCCTTTGCCTTCCTCTATCTGCTTGGTCATGCAGAAAAGCACGGCTACCGTGGAATGGAATAATGACAGAGTATAAGATGGAGAGCGTGGTGCATGAGCACCACGCTCTCCTGTTTGCTTCATAAGTTTCTGTTATATTTCTGCCATCCCTATAGGCAAGAAATCAAATAATGGATTCGAACGATTTATCTTAAAAATACGCATGAGGCTTGGAACTATCTAAAATTTCCCGCATAGATTTTATAACAATTCCAAAAACATTTTGATATGAAATGACACGATACAATACTGTAAGTGTACAAAAGAGCAAAAAAGCCTTATGCAGCCAGGTCATAAATTGTTCGAAGCCGTTAGGAGTATGGCGTACCATTTCGTAAATTGTTCATATCATATCTTCCCGTGTTGTTTCTTCGCAAATTGTGCTGCCTGGAGGCAGGTCAATTTGCACAAATTCCCCTGAAATATGCTGCCTTACAACGGCTTTTCAAATGTCATATTAGCAAGGTATTAGCAGGAACCCCTTGTGACAGAGGGCTTCCAGGGGCCATTTCAAAATGCTATTAGCACAGATGGAGGATAATCTTATGAGCACCAACACCCCCAACGAAAAAGGAACACCCCAAAGCAGAACATACACCGTGAATGACATCGCAGCCATTCTCGGTATCGGCCGCGCTTCGGCCTATAAACTCGCCAACTCCGGAGCATTCAAGACGATCCGCATCGGTAACATGATCCGCATCTCCAGGAAGTCCTTTGAGGACTGGCTGAAGGCGGAGGGATTGGACGACGAAACAGAATAATTACATGAAACCGCTGCAAGCAGTAGATTGCAGCGGTTTTATTTTGCTCTGGGACTGCCCTGCTTAACTCGATAAAGCATATTAGAAGTTGAATTCTATAATAGGCTAGTGTAAACTAGTTATATAAGAACATGGGAATTTTTACATATGCGGGAGAGTTGGGCATGACAATTGTAGAAGCAATAAAAACGGTACTGTACCAAGTGCCTGACGGACTAACCTCTAAAGAGATTTATGATGAAATCGTGAAGCAAAACCTCTATTCCTTTGGCGCTAAAAATCCGCTGGGTGTAGTAAATAGCCAAATCCGCAAAAGGTGTGCAGGGCTCGACTTTCCTACGGCATATCCGGTTAAAGTGTTTAGGATAGCTGGCCATCGTGGAAACAAAAACAAATTTGCTCTATATGATGAATCCATTCCTCAAGACAACGATCAGCATTCTAAAACCACAAAGAATATTGCTGAAGAACTGCCCGAAGAGCGTATAGGTGCAGCATTAAAAGAGCATATTGCTTCCATAAAGCAGCAAGTGTTAGATAGCATTTTGAACAACTCCCCGGATTTTTTTGAGCATCTGGTTCTAGATCTTCTTCTTAAAATGGGATATGGCTACGGCAAACAGGCGGGAGTAGTAACCGGACGGCCACACGATGGCGGGATTGATGGCATCATTAGTGAAGACAAGTTGGGGTTAGACTTGATTTATATTCAGGCTAAGCGGTATGCCCCAAAAACAAGATTGGTCGAAGTGAGTTACAAGCATTTATCGGAGCTATGGAGCATATCCAGAAGGGCGTATTTATCACGACATCAGGTTTCACCAAAGAAGCCGTGCAATTTATGAATAAGCAGCAGCAGAAAAATATCAAATTGATTGATGGTGAATTTCTAGCAGATCTTCTTGTACGGTATGAGGTAGGCGTGCTTCCTGCTCAGAGTATTAAAATCTATAAGATAGACACGGATTATTTCAATGTATAAAATGTTTCAAATAGAAGCGGAGGAACACCAAGTTGGTGTTCCTCCGCTTCTATTTGAAGGGTTGCATGTTGACTAAAACCTATCCAGGTGATATACTTACGTATATACTTAAGTATAACTTGGAGGAAAGTATGTTCTACCGATTTCCCGCCATGCGAGGTATCCAGGCAAATAGTGAGTATTTTGTCTGCATGATTCCTCTTGGCGTACTTTCAAAAATTTTTATCGAAGACTCCTCTGATGTATTACCTGAATTTCGAGCACAGCGGAAACTGAACGAGCAAAGAATTCCCGAGATTAGAGACTATATTATAAATAACAGGGACTCGTATGTTTTTTCAGCACTTGCTGCATCCGTGGATGAAGAAATTGCTTTTTTCCCCACAAGGGAGTCAGGCAATATTGGGGAACTGGAAGTCGATATGACTGCTACTTTTCTAATCAATGACGGTCAGCACAGAAAAGCAGCCATAATTGAAGCCATAGAATTTGATGAAAGTTTAAAAGACGAAACAATTGCTCTGGTTCTCTATCGGGATAAGGGCTTGGCTCGGAGCCAACAGATGTTTACCGACTTAAACAAACATGCAGTTAATACCTCCAAGTCATTAAATACACTCTATGACTCAAAAGACCCCATGGCAGTTATGACGAAGCAGGTTGTCGCACAGGTTCCATTTCTGCGGAAGTATACTGACAAAGAGAAGGATAACCTTGCAAATTATGCTGCTAAACTGTTTACTCTGAACGTGTTTTATGATGTTAATAAACGCATCATTAAAAATCCCGTTGATATTGAAGAAGAAACCAGATTCCTTGTTGACTTCTGGACTACCATTGTGGTCAATATGAGAGACTGGAATGATATGGATAAAGGTGAACTTAGTAAAAAGGAATTAAGGGAAGCATACATTTCTTTGCGAGGAATTACCCTGCATGCGTTTGGTAAATTGGGCGCGTACTTCTTTTCCCACCCGCAATATGATATTCATAAGTATTTAACTGGATTGTCAAAAATCGATTGGTCCAGAAGCAACTTGGAATGCTGGGAGAATCGTGCTATTACCGATAAAGGCCGCATCAATCGCAATGAGAAAGGAATCTTTCTAACCTATATTCAGATAAAACGGCTACTCAATCTGGAAATTGACAGTGAGGAAGCCGCGAGGGAGAAACAATTACTATGAGCAACGCAGATTACCAGATTTTTGAGGACATCATTCAAGAAATGATGATGGTCTATCGCCATGACAATAGACCATGGCTCATTGGATATAGTGGAGGCAAAGACTCTACCCTTTTAGTTTCGTTGGTTTTTCGAGCTGTATCTAGAATTCCAGAGAATGAGAGGAATAAAAAAGTCTATGTGATTACTTCAGACACAATGGTAGAGAATCCTATTGTGAAGAAGTATATGCATGAATCTTCAGAGAACATTTCTTCGGCATCCAAGGCTCAAAAACTCAATATTCAAGCAGAGATCATATATCCCGACATCCATCAGACTTTCTGGGCTAGAGTGATCGGATTGGGCTATCCAACGCCGGAACCTCCTGGTTTTAGATGGTGTACGGAGCGTCTTAAGATAAATCCCATGAACAAGTTTGTCGAAGAATGTATAAAAACAAATGGGGAAATCATTATCTTGCTTGGCGTCCGCAAGGCTGAAAGTGCAGCCCGCTCACGGAGCATTTCAGAAAAGGAAATTGCGGGATACCTGTTGAACCCACATAATAATATCAATAATGCCTACGTCTATAATCCATTAACCGAAATTGAGAATAGCTTAGTCTGGGAGTATCTCCTGAAAGATGATGGTATCAGTCCATGGGGAACTAGCATGAAACAGCTTTTTTCTCTCTATCAGGGTGAAGACCTAAGCGAAGAACAAAGTGTACTCGGAGAAATCGACGAGAAAAAGATTCCCATTACGGGAAACTCTCGCTTCGGCTGTTGGTGCTGCACATTAGTTAAAGAGGACAAGTCACTTCAAAGTTTTATTAATAAGGGGTCCGATGAACTAAAGCCCCTCCGTGAGTTTCGAAATTGGCTGGTTAGCATTCGACAGGACCCCGATTTTCGAGACACAAAAAGGAGAAACGGAACTGTATATACTAAATCTAATGGTGAAATTGGCTTTGGCCCATTTACATTGGAAGCTCGTCGAATAATTCTAAAAAGGCTATTGGAACTGCAGAAAGAAACCCAAATGCAGCTTATTACAATCGATGAATTGAAAGTGATTGACGAAATGTGGGATGCGGATGGCGATTTGGAACGTCGCCATCTGGTCGACACCTACTATGATGTCATGGGTGAGCGGCTTCCCTGGGATGAATACAAAGTACCTATGTATCATCCTGAAATTGTTGGAGAGATAGAGCAGATTGCACGCAAATATAATCTAGAGCCCGAATTGATGGAAAAGCTCATTGTCTCCGTGGACAAGAACAAGCACTATACACGAAGCAATGTTATCAAAAAAGAAGTCACTAGAATTATCAATCAAGAGTGGCTGCATCAAGATAGCTTGCCAGAGGAAGAAGCATGAGAATAAAGCGACTAACATTAAACAATATCGGGTCTTTTGCCGGGGAACATAGTTTTCTATTTCAAACAGATAATTCGCAGAAACAGATTGTGCTAATCGGTGGACGCAACGGTGCCGGTAAGACCACATTATTTGAATCAATCCGTCTGTGTTTATACGGGTATAAACTATACGGTTATCGGCAGAACAGCCAGACCTACACAAATAAAATTAAGCGTCTTATTAACGATAAAGTAAGGTCTTCCTCTCCGGCTACGGCCGGAATCACAATGCAGATTCTCATTGAAGATGGTTACGCAAATAGCGTCTTTGAGATTAGCCGAGAATGGATATTAAATGGCAATACTCTGAAAGAAAGTCTGTGTGTATATAAAGATGGGGATTTGCTTACACCGGAACAAATGCAGGATTTTGATAATTACTTGATGCAAATTATTCCTCCTGCTTTGTTTAATTTCCATTTCTTTGATGGTGAAAAAGTTTCAAATTTCATGTTTGATCGTGCAAATGGTCAAGCATTTCGAAAAGCCTTTTTACAGATTTGCGGCCTGGATACATTTGATTTGATCGAAGAACAACTGCAGTACAACACTCGAACCAAAAAAGGCGACTCACAAAATCTTATTCAGGAAGAATATGCAACGGCCAGGATGAAACTGGCCGAGGCTAAAGAATCGCACATTGCGTCTCTTCAAAAAATTCAAGAAACACAAGCGGAAATTGATGCTCTTCAAGATCAGATTACCATATTAGATGCAGATATGAAAAAATATGGTGGTGTCGAGGACGACGATTGGAAACTGTACGAGAAAGAAATTCAAGAGGAAGAATCCAAACGTGAAGAACTACGGCATATTCTAAAAGCAGCGGCTAACGATGCAATCCCATTCATCATCTTGAAAGATCAATTGCAGGCACTCAAACACCAATTGACTGTCGAAGGGAAACTAAAGCGAAATCGCCTCTTCAAAGACAAATTTTCCGATCCGAACTTAAAGGAAAAATTACAGCAGGAGCTGAAGGTAGGGACTGATTCGCCTCGGATTGAACTTTCTGATGAATTTATGCTTGCCCTATATAAGACACTGCGAGAAGACATATCTGAACATGAAGTGGAGTTTTTGCGAATATCCGAAAATGATTCTATGGAATTGCTTGCAAAGATTCATCACTATCAAAATTACGACATTCAAAGTCTCATTGATGCAGAAAAATCTTTAGAAGAATCTTTGTCGCGCACAAAAGAACTGCGCGCACAAATGGACTCAAAGGAAGTCGTTGACTCTAATCATTATCTAGCGAAAAAGAATGAACTACTTTTGCACCTGGATACAGTAAGGCAACAATCTTTTGCGGAAAAAGATGCTTTGTCGCAAGCAGAAATCGCTCTGCAGACAGCAGAGAAAGCATATCAGAAGGCATACGAAAAATATCGCGCTATGCTAAAAGAAAAATCCGTTTCGGATATGGCTGCCAGAGCATTGTTGGCATTTAGTGAATTAAAACAGAATCTATATGCTAAATACATCTCACAGGTTGAAGAGGCTTTTTCTCGAAATTTCCATAATCTCATTAGCAAGACAGATTTAATTGATGGGATTTATATCGACTCTGCATTTGAAGTGGTCGCCTATAAGATGCAAGAAGTTGATATTGCCCAAATTTTTAAAGAAGTTCAAGAATACGGCGAAGAGTATGTATTCACCAACATCGGTGAACGCGCTTATAAGATAACTAAAGATAGCTCATTCAGTGACGGAAAGATTACTGTACCAATAAAAGTTGAGCAACATTTTTCCGCTGGTGAGCAGCAGATCTTTGTGATGTCGCTCTATCAATCTCTTGCTGAAATTCGGACTTCAGAACTTCCGTTTGTTATTGATACACCTCTAGCACGTATTGATAGTGAGCATAGAAGAAACATTCTCGATCACTTTTTCTCTCGGCTCCCAGGGCAAGTCATTATCTTGTCTACCGATGAAGAGATTAATAATGAAGGGATGGCGGTTCTCTCTTCCAAAATCTCTGATGTCTATTTAATTGAACACCAAGAAGATGGCACTACATCTGTGAGTAGAGGGGCTTATTTCAAGGGGGTGATTGCTTGATCTATAAATTAAGGACCTCAAAGGAAACTATGAAAGTCTTTGAAGAACTTGGAACTTCCCAAGGGCTTCAGCCTTTTGCACTATCAAAAATAGCAATCGCCCTCTCTATCCGGTTTGGCTCTCTTTCAGATGAAGACTTTTCCGCTGACACTGAGGGGCTTGAATTAAATAGGCAAACCATATTCGGAGAATATGAGGTTTTATTTAAAGCATTGCTCGCCATGGAAAAGAAGACCCCTCTATCGGATGAAGATTTCTTCCCCACTTTGGTTAAAGCACATTTGGACCGTGGTGCCAAGTTATTAAAAAATGAGTCTAGATACGGAATGCATTTTTATAAAAACCTTTTAGAGCTTGATTGTAACTTATAAAAGGAAATGAGGAAGAGATTGCTATAGTTCTCTTCCTCATTTCCATATTTATTTGACTAAATCATTTGGTAAAGCTCTTGAAGTTTTTGAACAAATTCGTTGGTTAATGTGTCCTGAAGCTCTTTCAAACTATCTTCAGAAAAATAATTGTTGATAAATGTTTGGTACCTTCTTAATACATCTGCACGAGGCGCATTGTTATTATAGGCCGTCAATAATTCGCCATATCCATTGGTCTTCATTATATGTTGACAAATAATTTCAATGTGTGAATGTTTCTTAGCATAAGTACCGTTATGCGGAGCCTCTGAAGCTACATATGTTCCTCTAAGAATTATAATTTTATTAATTATGTCCTTATTTTTCAAAGAATCTCTATTAAAGTCCTTATCGATCCATATGAAATTAGCCCAACAATTATTAGGACCAACCCATGCAGGGCACATCCTAAAATCGTTCATGGTAAAGCTATGTTCAAAATTCGGATCTGGATGCGCTTCATCATATGCCGCAGATCTCCACAGTATATTATGTGACTGATTTACAATTAGGTGTTCCAGGTTGTAGTTTTCAGGAAACAGTTGAAACTTCACAGATAAATCCGCATCGCATGTGGCCAGAGTATTTTGAGAGGAAGGCTTAAAGTAATCCAAAATACTATACAGTTGTTTGCGAGTTGCCTCATCTTTTAGAGCTTTTTCATCAATAGCAATTTCGAAACCGTTACCATAATCGTTAATTTCTTTGATAAATTGAATTAGAAAATCTTCATTTGCTTGGACCTTATAAATAAGATCGTTTGCAAGGTCTTCTCTTTTCCGGGAGCCACCTAGACGCGAAAACAAAAACATATAAACATAATATAGATATATAAAAACAGACAATTGATTGTAAGATAGTTTATCGGCTGGCTCCTTCCTATAATTCTTGTCAATAAGGTAAAATAGCGGAAGTTTGAAGAGGTTTTGATTACATGTAATAATATTTGTTAAAATACTTGCAAACTCTTTAATTCGATCACCATTGTTTCCAAGATCTTGAGCAGAGGCATTCATTATCTCAGCATACTGGTAGCGAATTATGCTAAGTTTACTTACAAAGTCCAACAGATTTTTCTGATATGTCTCCATATCTTTTAACAGGTTTATAACTTTTGTGGGAGTATTGTAACGTTGAGTTATGACATTTTCGCCACTAATAGTTAAATCTTTTTTAATATCTTGACGGGGTGTTTTAGTTGCTTCTTGAGTTAGCAAATAAAAGTGCAAGAAAACTCCCATATCGGCTTTTTTGAAAATTTGATCCATGGAAAAGAATTTTTGTTTGATAGATCGCCACAATATTTTGACTCGATCTTGTTGTTGAACTGTTTTACATATCGCAAAACAATGACCCTTAAAAATATCCTCTGGATCAAGTTTTTGAGCTTTCTCGTTAATATCAATATATATCTCTTCAGATGACCCTTGTTGCATGTTAGCTGTGTTTTTTTGTGCAAAAAGAAGTATTTTACAATCAAGCAACTGCTGCTTATAGACATCTAAGGTTACATCTGGATTCCTCTGGCGCATTTCGTATATTTCTTTTCCAATTATATTCCAAGCATCTTTAAATTTACTCGATTGCTTGTATATATCCACTGCCGAATTAATATCTAAGTTAATCCTTCGTTTATTATCTGGTTCTCTAACAAAATGCAGATATTCGCCTACACTCCCATTCTCTAATTTTAAAACCCGATGTCCATTTATTTCACAGGTAATTAATGCTTCAATCTCGTCTTGAGTTTCAGTTTCATCCTCATCGGCGCACGCATTATATAACTGAGCCAACATCAGGATAATAGTAGTTAGTCGTTGCTGGCCATCGACGAGAGATAAAAAATTTGAAATAGGCGCTTCTACGGTAATAATACCCAAGAACTTGCTTCTTTGCATTACATTATCAACAAATGTTTTGATCTTGGATTTTTCCCATTTATATTCTCTCTGGTAATCAGGAATTGCCATAAGTTGCTTCTGAGGCTGTATGAAGTCACTAAAGCTACTTTCAAAATCTAGTTTAAGCAAATTATTAATTGTAACAATTGTTGATTCTAAATCCATATTAATCACCATAGCTCCCAATATTTTCTGATTAATTATTAGTATAGGACAAAACGCATTAGAAAGCAACTGATTAAAATTATATTTTTGGACAACCTGTCGAATTTTCTTTCTGAAATGCCAATTTTGTCGACTCACTAGTTCTCAAAGGCGACTGTAGCAATAACGGTCGCCTTTTTAATTTAAAACTGTCCCGAAAGGAGTCAAAAATCCCATACTTTTTCATCCACAATCAGTCGAAAGGCCACCGCCCATAGATTTTCCCCTACAGGGTATCCGGGCGGCATAGAGGCTGCCTTATTTCTAAAAATCAACACTTTTCCAGACCGCCGAAGGGAGGTGATAACATGGCGGTATTTCGTATTGAGAAAACCCGCGACTACACGGTGATGTCCAACCACCACCTGCGCAACGCGGGGCTGTCCCTGAAATCCAAAGGGTTGCTCTCCATGATGCTGTCCTTGCCGGAGGACTGGAACTACACCACCAGAGGCTTGGCTAAAATCTGCAAGGAGGGCACGGACAGCATTGGATCAGCTCTGAAGGAACTGGAGCACGCCGGATACATAGTCCGCAATCGGCTCCGGGACAGCAAAGGAAAGATCGTGGATGTGGAGTATGTCATCTACGAGACGCCCCATCCCCCGGACACGGGCCAGCCGTGTGAGGGCGAGCCGGATACGGCTTGTCCAGATACGGAAAACCCGGATATGGATAACCCATGTCTGGAAAACCGGCTGCAATTAAATAAAGAGAAAAGAAATCCTGAAGAACAAAATACTGATTCATCAAGTACGGAAGGATCAAATCCTATCCAATCAAGCCCCCAAACCCCCGCAGGGGCCAAACGGACCGGACGGGACTGGATGCGGGAGCGAGAGAGTTATCGGGAACTGATTTTGGAGAACATCGAGTATGACATCCTCATACAGAACGAGCGTATGGACCGTGACCGCCTGGACGAGCTGGTGGAGCTCATGGTGGATACCGTCTGTTCCCGCAAGGAGACGATCCACATTGCCGGGGACGACTATCCGGCGGAGGTGGTCAAATCCCGGTTCCTGAAGCTGAACAGTTCTCACATCGAGTATGTGTTGGACCGTATGCGGGAGAACACCACCTATGTCCGCAACATCAAAAAATATCTGCTAGCTGCCCTGTATAACGCCCCGGCCACCATCGACAGCTACTATGCATCCCTGGTGAACCACGACCTGTACGGCAGCGGAGAAAGGAGATGATGACTTATGCAGGAAGAAGTCACCCAGCGCACCGTTGCCCTCTGTGTGGAGGCCACCAAGCTCTCCGCCGGGATGCTGCAACAGGCCATGAAAAAAGTGCTGGACGAGATGCAGAAAGGCGTGACCGACCACAAGACCAAGCTGCACCACGGAAAACAGACCCTCCGGCAGCTTATGAAGCACAACACCGGCGTTTCCAATATCGAGATCACCGACCAGAACATCCGGGCCTTTTCCGCCACCGCCAAGAAGTACGGCATTGACTTCGCGCTGAAAAAGGACACCAGCGGAGAGATACCCCGCTATCTGGTGTTTTTCAAGGGCCGGGATGCCGACGTTATCACGGCGGCCTTCCGGGAGTTCTCCGCAAAGAACCTGGAGAAAGAGAAAAAGCCCTCCATCCGCAAGGAGCTGGAGCAGGCGAAACAGCAGTCCAAAGCCCAGCACCGCCAGCGGGAGAAGGTCAAGACCAAAGACCGGGGTGTGGAATTATGACGGTTAACTGGAAAAAGAAACTGCTCCCCAACCTCCCATATCTGCTGTTCGTGTATCTTTTTGATAAGCTCTGCCAGGCGGTGCGCCTTGCGCCCGGTCTTGACGCCTCTGAAAAGTTCCTGCATTTGAGCCAGGGCTTTACGGAGGCGTTTTCTTCTGGGCTGCCAAGTCTGCATCCGCTGGACCTGCTGGCGGGTATCGCCGGGGCGGTCATTGTTCGGCTGGCGGTGTATGCCAAGAGCAAGAATACAAAGAAATATCGCAAGGGCATTGAGTACGGCAGCGCACGATGGGGCACGGCGGCCGATATTGCCCCCTATGTCGATCCGGTTCCCGACTGGAACATTCCTTTGACCCAGACGGAAAAGCTCACCATGTCCAGCCGCCCGAAAAATCCCAAGTACGCCCGAAACAAGAACATTCTGGTCATCGGCGGCAGCGGCAGCGGCAAGACCCGGTTCTTCGTCAAGCCCTCACTCATGCAGATGCACAGCAGCTATGTGGTCACCGATCCCAAAGGACAGCTTTTGTCCGAGGTGGGGACCATGCTGCGGCGGGGCGCCCCCAAGCTGGACGAGAACGGAAAACCCCTGCGGGATGCCCGCGGGAAGGTCATCTATGAGCCGTACCGCATTAAAGTCCTCAACACCATCAACTTCAAAAAGAGCATGAAATACAACCCCTTCGCCTATATTCGGTCGGAGAAAGACATCCTCAAATTGGTCAATGTCATCATTGCCAACACCAAAGGCGACGGAGAAAAATCCTCGGAAGATTTTTGGGTGAAGGCCGAGCGGCTTTTGTACTGCGCCCTGATCGGGTACATCTGGTACGAGGCGGAGCCGGAAGAAAAGAACTTCCTCACGCTGCTGGAGCTCATCAACGCATCGGAGGCCAGAGAGGACGACGAGGAATTTCAGTCGCCCGTGGATATTCTGTTCGCCAAGCTGGAGAAGGAGCACCCGGACCACTTCGCTGTGAAGCAGTACCGCAAATTCAAATTGGCTGCCGGCAAGACCTTGAAATCCATCCTGATTAGCTGCGGCGCCCGCCTTGCCCCCTTCGATATTGCGGAGCTGCGGGAGATCATGTCGGACGACGAACTGGAACTGGACACCCTGGGCGACCGAAAAACGGCGCTGTTTCTCATTATGAGCGATACGGATACCACCTTCAACTTCGTTATCGCCATGCTGCAAAGCCAGCTATTCAATCTCCTTTGCGACAAGGCGGACGACGTGTACGGCGGCAGGCTGCCCGTCCATGTGCGGTGCCTCCTGGACGAGTTCGCCAATATCGGGCAGATACCCAACTTCGACAAGTTGATCGCCACCATCCGGAGCCGGGAAATCTCGGCTTCTATTATTTTGCAGTCCCAAAGCCAGTTAAAGACCATCTACAAGGACGCCGCGGATACCATTGTGGGCAACTGCGACACCACCTTGTTTTTGGGAGGCAAGGAGAAATCCACCCTGAAAGAAATCTCGGAGCTGCTGGGCAAGGAGACCATCGACAGCTTCAATCAATCCGAGAACCGGGGCAGTCAGGTTTCCCACGGCCTCAACTATCAGAAATTAGGAAAGGATATGCCATAATTCATGGTGACGAGTTCAGTTGCCTTGAATAACAGATGAACAGGGAC
>OGXE01001538.1_pt1 | contig 19525 bp, 17 predicted proteins | sample 1576181 | NCBI WGS metagenome assembly OGXE01 (sample SAMEA3541478, study PRJEB24748) | human gut metagenome | biome: human gut; feature: human-associated habitat; material: faeces | place: China | collected 2012 | reverse complement strand
AACGCATGGAAGTCCTGAGTTTTTCTACTGTGAGCCGTTACATGGTGATGCGCGGTGAGAGTAGTCCTGCTGTAATTCCTGACGAGCAGATGGCTCGTTTCCGTTTCATGCTTGATTATTCCGCGGAATCAGTTAGCATGAACAGTTCCCCTTTGGCTCGTGGCGAACAGGTCCGTGTGATCAAAGGTCCTCTGACCGGATTAGTTGGTGAACTGGTTAATGTGGATGGTAAAAGTAAGATTGCCGTTCGTTTGAATATGCTGGGGTGTGCATGTGTAGATATGCCTATCGGGTATGTTGAACCTATAAAAACCGTAGTCTGACGAGTCTGGATCATATTTCTATAATGGAATTACAGGATAAAATAATTCATCTTCATAATTTGGCTCATCGTTTACTTCACATCGAATGTTCCGGCAGTTATTTGTATGCCGATGACTTATCCCAATTAAATAAAGATATCCACGATGAAATGAATGAATTATATCCTCTGCGTGGCAACACATTGGAGCAAGATGCTTCTTTATGTCTTGCCCTGCTGTTGGGATATAGTGTAAGTATGTATGCCGGTTGGGAAGATGATTTGAAAAGGGACAATATTCTTGCCCGTTCTTTGGAGCTTCTGACAAATCTTCCTCCTTCACCTTTGAAAGATGATTTGCTTACAGTTTGCAAAGAATACGTAAATGTATAAAGTCAGTGGTAAGCACTCATTGGTAAGCGTCCAAAAACGACGTATTGCCCATGATGTTTAACTTCTCTACCTTTGCTCTGTCCCCAAAGTAATAATTATGTGCAGTACTACCGATGTCGAGAAGTTATGATTTCTCTACACTATCGAGGGACAATTTAAGGGAATTTCGATAAGTTCCTATTGTGATCAGCATGGCATTCCCTATAAGTCATTTTATGGCTGGTTACGCAAACGTCAGACGAAGGTCGTACAGGCCGGAAGGGGCGATTATGAGAATCTACTTCCGCAGACTATAAGTTTCAAATCAAATAATAAATATTAAAAATCGTGTTTCAAGATTTTGGCAGATACCCTCAGACATCTGTCCTAAGTGGTGTATACTAGGTTTTGGACGCTTACATTATTAATCAAAAACATAACTCAAAGTGGGCTACCATACCGTTAAGGTATTATAGTATATAATGAGTTCTTAAAAAAACGGCATGCTAGTGACTGATAATAAACGTATTGCAAAGAATACTCTCTATCTCTATTTCCGTATGTTTCTCATTATGGCAGTGACTTTATATACTTCACGAATTTATCTTCAAGTGCTAGGAGAAACAGATTTTGGTATTTATAATATTGTAGGAGGCGTTATTGTTTTATTATCATTTGTTAGTAATAGTATGTCTACTTCTACTCAGCGTTTTCTTAATTATGAAATGGGTAAAGGTAATCGGGCGAGGTTAGAGAAGATATTTTCTTCAAGTATGATTGTTTATATCATTTTCTCTTTGGTTTTTCTTGTGATTGGTGAAACTTTGGGATTGTGGTTTCTGAATACACAAATGAATATCCCTCCGGAAAGGATGTCTGCGGCAAATGTGGTTTATCAGTTCACCTTGATAGGTTTTATAACTAATTTGCTTCGTGTCCCCTATAACGCAACTATTATAGCAAATGAAAAAATGAATTTTTATGCTTATTTTAGTATTATAGAAGTCGGGCTGAAACTGGGAATCGCTTTTGTATTGTTAATGTGGGTGGATGTAGATAAGCTAATCATACTTTCCCTATTGAGCTGCATTATTTTTATTATAATTACTTTGATCTATAAAATATATTGTAATCGTCATTTTGTGTCTTCACGTTTTCATTATGTTTGGGATAAAGTAATTTTAAAACAATTATTGAGTTTTTCTGGGTGGAGTCTTCTAGGCAGTGCATCTAATATGGGGGCTAGTCAGGGTGTGAATATTATTTTGAATATATTCTGTGGGGTGAGTGTCAATGCGGCTGTGGGAATGGCTACCCAGTTGATAAATGGGCTAAATCAGTTATGTGGGAATTTTCAACTAGCTTTTACTCCTCAATTGGTTAAATTACATGCTCTGGGACGAAAAGATGAATTTATGAATTTAGTTTTTCGTTCATCCCGTTTTTCTTATTATCTGTTGTTGTTATTGGCAATACCAGCTATGTTCTGCATGGATTTCATTTTATCAGTATGGTTAGATATAGTCCCTCAATATACTGCTGATTTTTGTCGGCTGATTCTGCTATTTTCTTTGATTGATGCTATATCGGCTCCCTTATGGCTGTCCGTACAAGCTGTAGGTAATATTCGCAATTATCAAATCATAATGTCTTTGCTTATTGTATTGAATTTACCATTGGCTTATTGGGCATTGAAGGAAGGCCTGTCACCTTTATCTGTCTGGGGGATAAGAGTAATGATCAATGGAATAATTTACATTGTTCGTATATTCTACCTGAAAGGTTTGCTTCAACTACCTGTATTACGATACTTGAAGGAGGTGGTATTAAGTTCATTAGTCGTTACTTTGCTGACTATCCCAATTCCTTTTTTACTGAACGGAATGTATAGCGGATGGCTAAATTTAGGGATAATAACATTTACTTCTGCGGCAATTATGTTAATAATGGTCTATGTATTTGGTCTAAATAAAGGAGAGAGGTTGTTTATACAAAATAGTATCAAAAAAAAATGTGTTAATGAATAACATATCTTCATTAAAAGATTGCTATGGTTGTGGCGTTTGTGCTGTTGCTTGTCCTAGAAAGGTCATTTCGATATCGCTGAATGCTAATGGATTTTATGTTCCTTTGGTCGTTCATGCGGGGTGTACAGAATGTGGTTTGTGTCTTTCTGTCTGTGCTTATAATGATGATTCTGTTCTGAAGGTAGATCAAAAACAGCCAAAAGCGTATGCTGCGTGGAGTGAAGATTCACAAGTGCGTAGGAAGTGTTCCTCTGGAGGGATTAGCTTTGAAATAGGACGGCATTTGCTTGAGAAAGGTTATAAAGTGTGTGGAGTCAGATATAATGTTAAGAAGAATAGGGCGGAACATTATATTGCTACAAATTTGAAGGAACTGATACCTTCTATCGGAAGCAAATATATACAGAGCTATACAGTGGACGGTTTTGCTGCAGTTAACAAGAAAGAAAAATACTTGATAACAGGAACTCCCTGTCAAATTGATTCTTTTCGTCGCTATATTCGAAAGTTTAAAGCAGAAGATAATTTTGTGCTGATGGATTTTTTCTGTCATAGCGTACCTTCCATGTGGGCATGGCAGAAATATATTCAAATGGTGGAACGTAAGATTGGTAAAATAACCAATGTCTCATGGCGTAATAAACAGACTGGTTGGCATGACAGTTGGTCTATTAGCATGGACGGTGAACATTGTGGTGAAAAGATGGATAGGTACGATAGTTATGATATACTAATAAAGGAAGATAAATATTGTTATAATTCTCGTTTGTCGCAGGGTGATCTTTTCTATCATTTATTTCTTGGAGATTATTGCTGTAATCCAGCTTGTCAGATACAGTGTAAGTACAAATACAATCGTTCAGCTGCTGATATTCGTGTTGGAGACCTTTGGGGGCAAACTTATAGAACCAATGAAGAAGGTGTAAGCGCATTGGTTGCATTTACTGACAAAGGTAAAATGCTGATCAGTCAATTGAAGGGATGTGAGTTAGTAGAGTACCGATTTGAAACAGTTGCGGAGGGACAGATGAAAAAGAATGCAGGAAAGGCATGTACAGCCTCTCTTATGACTGGTCTGTTAAAGAAGTCGTCATATAATATTTCTAATATAAAGAGGGTAATATTTATTGAACGATGTCTGAAATTGGTTAAAATGGTTTTAGGTAAAATAATGATACGATAATGAAAGTAGGAATATTGTCAATGCAGAGAGTTCCCAATTATGGTTCCTTTTTACAGGCTTATGCTTTAAAACAGATGCTTTTGGACTGTGGTGCGGACGAGATAGAGTTTATAGATATTGAACAGGGAGAAATCGTTTTTAAAAATACAATATTTTTACGGGCATGGCATCTCGTTCAACATTTGTATAAAGGAACTTTAGCTCAACGCTATGAATTGAAGGCTTGGGATAAAAGGAATGCAGAACAATTTGCTTCATATAACTCTCTTTTAGGTATTAGTAATAATAGAAATAGCAAGGGGGAATGGGACTTAGTAGTTATAGGTAGCGATGAAGTCTTTAATTGCTGTCAAATGTGTTCATGGGGGTTTTCCTTACAGCTGTTTGGGCAAATAGAAGGAGCAAAGAAAGTTGTATCTTATGCTGCTTCATTTGGATATACTACATTACCTATGCTTCAAAAGCATAATATGGCAGATAAAATCTCGCATGCGATGCAAACAATGTCATCTATTTCTGTACGGGATGATAATTCATCACAAATAGTAGAGCAGCTAATAGGAAAAAAGCCTATGATGCATTTAGATCCTGTATTGGCTTTTGGATATCAGAAAGAGATAGCGGGGTTGTCTCTTCCTGAGTTTTCTGATTACGTGCTTATCTATTCTTATAATGGACGAATTAAAACAGAGGAAGAGATACAGGCAATTGTCGCATTTGCGAGCAACCATAATAAACGCTTATTTTCTCTTTATTGTCATTATGATTGGTGCGATAATGAACTGATACCAAATTCTCCTATTGAGATCTTATCTTTCTTCAAAGGAGCGGATTATGTGATAGCGGATACTTTTCATGGTACTATCTTTTCTATTATTACTCATAAGCGCTTTTGCACATTGGTACGTTCGAATAATCGGCAAAAGTTAAACTCATTGCTCGTATTCCTCCATTTACAGGAACAATTGGTGGAATCGCCTGAAGCTATTGATAATGCATTGTCGCATGATATAAATTACGCAGTAGTATCTTCTGTTTTGCAGGAAGAACATGATAGGACTATTGAGTATTTAACGCAGTGTATTTTAAAATATAACTAGCATTAAATATTAGAGATAAAATAATTTGTAATGAAGCGAAAGAAGAGTATCCTATTTATTATGGGAAAACTGGATAGCGGAGGGGTGTCGAAAAGTATGCTTAACTTGCTCAATGTAATTGATAAAGAGGGGTATAATATCTCTCTGTTGCTGATAAATACAACTGGTGTTTTTACGAATAATGTGCCTAAAGGAGTTGAAGTGTTGATGGATAAGCGACTCACGGCACTAACAAATGGAGTACGTGGAGTGGCGGAATTGATGAGATGGGGATATTGGGGGCTTGCGTTGGCTTCTTTATTCAAATTGTTTCTGGCTTCCATTAGTAAGGTATATGCTGGCTTGTGGTTGGCAAAGATAATGCCTTGTATTGTAGAGCGACCATTTGATCTTATTATAGACTATGGAGGTCAGCATCAATTGTATTATATGGTAAATAAGCTAAATGGAAAGAAAAAAATAACATTTTTTCATAGCGATTATCATAAGTGGAATTACTATGAAAGGGCTGATCGGCAGTATTTGGCTCATGTTGATAGGATATATACAATTTCAGAAACTTGTGTAAATGCGCTACGAGAGGTCTTTCCGGAATATGCAGACAAAGTGCGATTGATGGAGAATATATTGTCGCCTACACTAATTGTAGGTCTTGCTGATGAACCTTGTGCATTGAAAAATCATCAATACTTATTTGTTTCATTGGGGCATGTGTGTCGAAGTAAAGGTAGCGATTTGGCTTTACGCGTAGCCGGACAACTGCAGCGTAACAAGGTCGACTTTGAATGGTGGTTCATAGGCAATATGAGTAAAGATTGCGACTACTTCCAGTTAGCAAAAGAAGAGGATGTGACCGACCGTGTGAAATTCTTAGGTATACAGAACAATCCTTATCCTTATTTGAAAAAAGCAGACATTGTGGTGCATTTGTCGCAGTATGAAGGGAAATCTATTGCTTTAGATGAAGCTAAATTATTATGTAAGCCTATAGTTGTAGCAAACTATTCAACTGTGATAGATCAATTCACTGATCATCTAAATGGGTCTATTTGTGAAAGAAATGTTGAAAGTGCTACGAAAGCAATAATAGAGCTTCTTGAAAATGAAATTTTGAGACAAAATTATATTGAATATTTGAAGTCTCATATTAAAGATAATAGTGAGGAAATAACTAAAATATATAATTTGATTTGTGATAATTAGAAATGGAATTATACCTCATTTATATATTTAAGATCATACTTTATTACTTTTTGATATATGCTGCGTATAGAGTAGCTTTATCAAAGTATAAGGTTGGTGCAAGGTTTTCTTGGCCTAGTATTATATTGTTTAGTTTAGCTTTTGGATATTATGCCATATTGGTGGGGAATCCAGAATTGAGTGCTGACCGTAGAAATTACGCTATACGCTATGTCGATCCATCTTGGAATGTTAGTCAAACAGAGTCATATGGCTTAAATTGGACGTATGAGGTATTAAGACCTATATCTTTAAATCCCGATTTCTTGTTTTTTTCTTTTGAAGGTTGCTATATTTTTTTGACACTAGTAGTATATCGCTATTATAGAAATATGCATCCAAAATCTCTTTTGATTCTATTATGTTCTTTATATCCAATATTTGGCTTTTACGGATTGAAACAGGCAATTTCTCAAGCCTTGGTTGCTATCGCTTTTATGATACAATTTAATAATTCTGATATCAAAAGTGATATACCTATAAAACCTAGAAGGAAGTATTTGTGTCTTGGGTTGTTGTCCATAACTTTTTATGTAGGTGCTATGTTATTTCATGAAGCAGCTTATTTGCCTTTTGTGATATTTGTTGCTTTCTTCTTTTGGGAAATTAGACTTGTGAGGGTATTAACTTTGGGAGGTGTATTTGTCGGACTAATTTGGGGAATTGTAGCTTTGAATTTTTTTTTAAACAGTGTCGGGCAATTTTCGGAAGTTTTGAGTAGGCAAACTGAACATTATATAGAAGGCGTTGATGGATTTAACGCTGGTATTTTGACTATTTTTAAAGGATTCCCTTTTTATATCATAAGTTACATTGGCATTAAATATCGCAAGTATTATTCTAATGTAATGAGAGATTATGATAAGTATTTGTTGTGCACAATATTCGTTTCTGCGATGGTTTTGTTATCAGCGGTTAATTATTGGTTCTTTCGTTTTTCTCTTTATTTCTATTTTCCAACATTTATTTTTGCTTATAACCTTCGTCAAGAAATGCTTATGCGTGGGTATGGTGTGAGATGGTATGGGTGGGTGTTTGCTATTACATTACTATTGTCTATTAAGGAAATGATTCAATTTTATTTTTTATATAATGGCGTATGATTACAGTATTTACTCCAACCTATAATAGGGCATATTCTTTGCCTAACTTGTATGATAGTTTGTGCAAGCAAAGTTTTGTAGATTTTGAATGGTTATTGATTGATGATGGTAGTACGGATAATACTCGAGAACTTATCAAACAGTGGGAACTCGAACGAAAAATCAAGATTCGTTATTTGTTTCAGCCGAATAGTGGAAAGCATGTTGCTATTAATAAGGGGGTTAAAGAAGCTGAAGGTGAAATCTTTTTTATTGTTGATAGTGATGACTATATAATTTCCGATGGGTTGAAAAAGATTAATGCCATATTCAGAGATATATCTGATGATGACGATTTTGCAGGAATATCTGGAATAAGAGTTCAAGTTAATGGAGATTCTGTATCAACAGGTTGGAAAGAAACGATAATAGACACTAATGCATTAGATATAAGATACAAATATGGAATAACGGGGGATTTGGCTGAAGTTTTTAAGACCAAAATTCTTGAAAAATATCCATTTCCAGTTGTAGTCGGAGAACGATTTTGCACGGAAGCATTAGTCTGGAATCGCATCGCTTTGAAATATAAATTGCGTTATACACAAGAACCTTTATATGTTTGTGAATACCGTGCAGATGGCTTAACTGCAAACTCTATAAGAATTCGTCGAAAATCGCCCCAGTGTACAGCACTCTTTTATTCGGAACTTTCTCATATGCCAATTCCTTTGTTACAAAAGTTGAAGGCTCAAATAAATTATTGGAGATTTGTCCATGATATTTCTTTTACTAGAATCAAGGAGTTGAAAATGAATGTGTTTTTATCATTGTTGATGAGTCCATTGGGCTTGATACTTCGTTTGAAAGATCAAAACAACTTATGAGAATATTGCATGTTATTACCAGCCTGCAAACAGGGGGAGCAGAAAAACTGATGGTAGATCTTCTACCTCGTCTTCGAGATTTTAATAATGATGTTGAATTATTGTTGTTTGATGGGAGTTATACACCTTTTTATTATTGGCTGGAAAAAGAGGGAATAAAGATTCATTCTCTCGGAGTGATAAAAAATGTATATCATCCAATATATCTCTTTCGTCTTTATTTCTTTTTGAAAAAACATAAATTTGATATTGTGCATACGCATAACACGGCTCCGCAATTATATAGTGCTGTTGTTAGCTGCTTTTATCACATTACACTTTGTACAACAGAACATAGTACCTATAATCGTCGGCGTGCTTGGAAATATTATACACCCATTGACCGATGGATGTATTCACGTTACAAAGAGATCATTTGTATTTCGGATGCAGCGGAAGCAAATATAAGAGAGCACTTGAAGAAAAAAGTTCAAAATATCTACACGATATATAATGGGGTAGATATTAATAAGGTAACTTCAGCATCTACAAATACAGATTTAAGGGAGCACAATAAACGGTATGTTTTGATAATGGTTGCTCGTTACACATATCAGAAAGATCAGGATACATTGATACGGGCAATGGCTTTACTTCCTAAAGAGGATTATGAATTATGGCTAGTGGGTGATGGAGAAAGGAGGTCAATACTGGAAAATCTCTGTAAGGAACTAAATGTAGATGACCGTGTACGTTTTTTGGGGATTAGGATGGACGTTCCGAGTTTGCTGAAAGCTGCTGATATTGTAATTATGTCATCGCATTTAGAGGGTTTATCGCTTTCTAATATCGAAGGAATGTCTGTTGGTAAACCGTTTATAGCGAGTGATGTAGATGGACTGAGGGAAGTGACAAAGAATTATGGTATTCTATTTCCACATCAAGATGCAGAGGCTTTGGCTAAGGCTATTACTGAATTAATGAGAAATTCTGAACTCTATGATTCTACTGCGGCTCGTTGTAAAGAACGTGCCTTACAGTTTGATATTAGTGTAATGGCTAAAAAATATAACGATAGGTATTGCCGTCTTTTAAAATTGAAATAATGAATCTTGTGTAAGCGCTTTATTATAGCCACACAGTGAGCACTTACCTTATAATTAGTCAAACGATGAAACTTCTTTTCTGTGATAATACAATATGGGGACTGATTAACTTTCGTGAAGCAGTCTTTCGGCATTTTCATGAACAAGGATATGAGATTGTGCTTGTGGCACCATCGGATGAAAAAACACAGATGAAAACTGTTGTGCCTGATTATGTGCGTTTTGTGCCTGTCTACTTAGAACGTGCGGGACGAAACCCTCTTACTGATGTGAGCTATTTATTGTGCCTCTTGCGAATTTATCAAAGAGAACGACCGGATTGGATATTTCATTATACCATCAAACCAAATATTTATGGTACACTGGCTGCTCGGCTTTTAGGTATCCGTAGTGTAGCTATGGTGGCAGGGTTGGGGTATACTTTCGCTAAGCAGGGGGTAACTGGTAGTATAGCTCGTGCGCTCTATCGTTTTGCTTTGCGTTATGCCTGTCGGGTGTTCGTTCTGAATGAAGAAAATCTTAACACACTAATAACTCATCATATAGCTTCTGCTGCGAAATTAGTATTACTTAAAAGTGGTGAAGGGGTGGATACAGAATTGCTACAAGAAGGTAAAATAGAGAAATATGACAGGCGCACCACATTTCTTATGGTGGCACGTGTGCTTTATGATAAGGGATATACTGAATTTGTAGAAGCGGCCCAGTTATTGAAAACAAAAGGTGTAAATGCTGATTTCTGCTTATTGGGACCTATAGATGAGTGCTATCCTAATGCTGTAGGTCAAGAGATAATCGATGCGGATGTGATTGCGGGACGTATTCGTTATCTAGGTTTTTCCACTCAACCGCTCAATATTATGAGACAGCCTGGGACTGTAATAGTACTGCCATCGTATCATGAGGGTATGAATCGTTCGCTGATGGAAGCATGCGCTTTGGGTAAACCCATAATAACGACTGATATTCCCGGTTGTCGCGAAATAGTAGAAGAAGGAAAAAATGGTTTTGTGATTCCTACAAAGAATAGCGAAGCTTTGGCGGCTGCTATGATGAAGTATCTTGAACTTGATGGTACGCAAAAAATACAAATGGGACATGAGAGTCGCCGTGTTGCTATAGAACGTTATGATATACGTTATGTGATAATGGAATATGAGAAAATAATTGGAATGAGTGAATTATTACAGTGAATTATTACAGTGAATTATTATTAGGAGGTATGGAACTACTAGGTTAGCATCCGAATAACAAATTTATATACATATTAAATAAAGGTTATGAGAAAAGTCAACAAATGGATGAGCTTATTGCTGTTTCTTTTTGTGTTTGCAGTATGTCAGTCTTATAAAAAAGTATCTTATTTGCAATATGCTGAAGTAGTATTGGATAGAGTGCAAAATGAACAACAGTATGTTTTGTGAATCGTGTAATTACAGATACGATGAAGATGTTATAGAGAAAAAGTGATTACTTGTAAATATAGTTTTTATATAACAATGGGTATGAATGTTATTTTTATAATGATAGCTTTTGGTATTTCCACTTATATTGCCTGGCTTATCATTCCGCGTATATTATTGATATCATTTCGTAAAAAACTGTTTGATATTCCTGATGAACGTAAGGTTCACAAACATGCAATTCCTCGATTAGGCGGAGTCTCTTTCTTTCCTACGATATTATTTTCCTGTTGCTCTGTGCTGGTTATCCGGACATTAATGGGATATGGTATATCGACTTTGTCTGCGTCTTATATTTTACCAGAGTTTTTGGTATTGATCTGTGGGATGGTTCTTTTATATCTGACAGGTATTGCAGATGATCTTGTCGGGGTGCGTTATCGTCAGAAGTTTGTAATCCAGATTATTTGTGCCTGTTTATTCCCGGCTGTAGGTCTTTGGATCAATGATTTTTATGGGTTGTTCGGCATTGACTTACTTCCTGCTTGGTTTGGTATTCCTTTCACAATATTGACAATTGTTTTTATAACGAATGCAATAAACCTGATTGACGGAATTGACGGTCTTGCTTCCGGGCTTAGTAGCGTAGCTCTTTTAATCTTTGGTTTTCTGTATATCGAGAAAGGATTATGGATTTACAGCATGTTTGCTTTTAGCACTTTCGGGGTTTTGGTTCCTTTTTTTTATTATAATGTTTTTGGTAGTGCTGAGCATGCCCGTAAGATATTTATGGGAGATACCGGAAGTCTCACTTTAGGTTATATTCTAAGCTTTCTTGCTATCAAATATAGTCAGAATACTGATTTTATTCCTATCACACAAGGTGCTTTTTTGATAGCTTTTAGTACATTAATTGTTCCGGTTTTTGATGTGGTCCGTGTTGTCATAGTTCGGATCTACCATGGTAAAAGCCCATTTGAACCAGATAAGAATCATATTCATCATCAATTTTTGGCGATGGGATTTACCGTGCGTAAGTCAATGCTTTTGATTCTTTTAATATCATGTGTGCTTAGTGGACTGAATATATTATTAATGCCTAATGTTAATAATACGATTTTACTGATAGGAGACATTATAGTTTGGATAGGCTTGAATTTGTGGTGGTTTAGAATATGTTCAGGTAATCGTGATGGGAAAACAGAATAAAATATGTTTTGTAAGAAGTTCTAATAATAACAGTAAAAGTAAGATGAATAAATCTTTTTTAATCGTGTTGCTGGCTTTTGCACTGGTCAGTTGTCAGTCTTATAAAAAAGTACCCTATTTGCAGGATGCTGAGGTAGTGTTGTATGGAGTTCAGAATGAACAGTTGTATGATGCAAAGATCATGCCTAAAGACTTATTGACTATTGTTGTGTCGTGTACCAGTCCTGAACTGGCAGCACCTTTCAACCTGACAGTGGCTACACAGAGTAATGCTGCTTTGAATTATACGACTACTCAGCCAGTTCTGCAGCAATACCTGGTAGATAATGAAGGTAATATAAACTTTCCTGTGTTGGGAGAACTTCATGTAGGCGGATTAACCAAGAAGGCAACCGAACAGATGATTGTGGAAAAGCTGAAACCTTATATAAAGGAAACGCCTATTGTAACAGTACGTATGGTGAATTATAAGATTTCAGTGATCGGAGAAGTTGCCCGTCCGGGTACATTTACGATTTCCAATGAAAAAGTGAACATTCTGGAAGCTTTGGCTATGGCGGGTGATATGACTGTATATGGTCTGCGTGATGATGTTAAGCTGATACGGGAGAATGCCAATGGTAAGCAGGAAATTATTCCTTTGGATCTGAATAAGGCGGAGACTATTCTTTCTCCTTATTATTATTTACAACAGAATGATATTATTTACGTAACTCCGAATAAGGCGAAAGCTCGAAATTCGGATATCGGAACTAGTACAAGTTTATGGTTCTCTGCTACTTCGATCCTTGTTTCTATTGCCAGTTTGTTGTTTAATATTTTGAAATAAGAGGGAGAGTTATGAAAGAAGAAAATCAAAACGTGAAGGAACGTGAAATAGCTGAGGATCAGATCGATTTCCGGGCGTTGCTTTTTAAATATATTATTCACTGGCCCTGGTTTGTAGGTGCTGTGTTGCTATGTTTGGTTGGTGCTTGGTTTTATCTGCACTGGGCTACCCCGATCTATAATATTTCCGCCACTGTTCTGATAAAAGATGAGAAGAAGGGCGGAGGTGCAGGACTTTCATCGGAACTGGAGGATATGGGGTTAAGCGGTCTGATGACTTCCTCCAAGAATATTGATAACGAGTTGGAAGTTCTACGTTCGAAAACACTGGTAAAAGAGGTCGTTAATCAGTTGGGACTGTATATAACCTATAAAGATGAGGATGAATTTCCTGCTAAAGGTTTATATAAGACATCTCCGGTACAAGTGAGTTTGACACCTCAGGAGGCTGAAAAACTGAAAACTTCGATGGTAGTCGAGATGACCTTACAGCCTGAAGGTAGTATGGATGTGAATGTGACTGTAGGTGAAAAGGGCTATCAGAAGCATTTTGAGAAATTACCTGCCATTTTTCCAACAGATGAAGGTACATTGGCTTTCTTTCAGGAAGTTGATTCGGTAACTTTACAGGATGGAACGAAGGTTCCTCGGATAGAGCAGAGTGTACGCCATATAACTGCGACAATAAACAAACCGATGAGAGTGGCAAAAGGCTATTGTAACAGTCTGTCTATTGCTCCTACTTCTAAGACTACTTCCGTAGCTGTGATTTCCTTGAAGAACTCCAGTTTGCAGCGTGGACAGGATTTTATCAACCAGTTGCTTGAAATGTATAATCGCAATACGAACAATGATAAAAACGAAATCGCTCAGAAGACAGCAGAATTTATCGATGAACGTATTGGGATTATCTCAAAAGAATTGGGAAGTACGGAAGCTAATTTGGAGTCTTTCAAACGTGATGCCGGTATCACGGACTTGACGAGTGAAGCTCAGATAGCCTTGGCCGGTAATGCTGAGTATGAAAAGAAGAGTGTGGAGAATCGTACTCAAATCAGTCTGGTGAATGACTTGCGTAAATACTTGCGAGGCAATGAATACGAAGTCTTACCGAGTAATGTCGGTTTACAGGATGCTGCCTTGATTGGAGCCATTGAACGTTATAACGAAATGCTTATTGAGCGTAAACGCCTGTTGCGTACATCAACAGAGAATAACCCTACGATTGTGAATTTGGATACGAGTATCCGTGCTATGAAAGCCAATGTACAGGCTACCCTTGAAGGAACCTTGCAGGGGTTGATGATTACCAAAGAGAGCCTTGACCGTGAAGCAAGTCGCTATTCCCGTCGTATCAGCAACGCTCCGGGTCAGGAACGTGCTTATGTAAGCATCGCCCGTCAGCAGGAGATCAAGGCTGGATTGTATCTGATGCTGTTACAGAAACGTGAAGAGAATGCGATTGCTCTTGCTGCTACTGCGAATAATGCCAAGATTATTGATGAAGCGATAGCTGACGATATTCCGGTATCCCCCAAACGCTCTATGATCTATTTGATTGCATTGATACTTGGTATTGGAATTCCTGTCGGTATCATCTATTTGATTGATCTGACTAAATTCAAGATCGAAGGCCGTGCCGATGTAGAGAAACTGACAAGTGTACCTGTTGTTGGTGATATCCCATTGACGGATGAGAAGAATGATAAAAATGGTTCTATCGCTGTCTTTGAGAATAAGAATAATCTGATGAGTGAAACCTTCCGTAATATTCGAACCAATCTTCAGTTTATGCTCGATAATGATCAAAAGGTGATTCTTGTGACTTCGACTGTCAGTGGTGAAGGTAAATCATTCGTTTCCTCGAACCTGGCAATCAGTCTTTCTCTTTTGGGAAAGAAGGTGGTGATTGTAGGTCTTGATATTCGTAAGCCGGGACTGAATAAGGTATTTCAGCTCTCTAATAAGGAGAGAGGTATTACTCAGTATCTTTCCAATCCTGAAATGGATTTGATGGAACTCGTTCAACTTTCTGATGTGAATAAGAATCTGTTTATTCTTCCGGGTGGTACTGCTGCCCATTATACAATGAAGCGTCTGCCTTTGGAGACAGGTTGGTACTGGACAGAGCGATAGAAACCTTGAAGAAGAACTTCGATTATGTCATCCTTGATACTGCTCCTATCGGCATGGTAACGGATACCTTATTAATAGGTCGTGTAGCAGACTTGTCAGTTTACGTATGTCGTGCTGACTATACGCATAAGGCGGAATACGCATTGATCAATGAACTGTATCATGAGCAGAAGTTGCCTAACCTTTGCACTGTTATTAATGGTGTAGACTTGAAGAAAAGGAAATATGGCTATTATTATGGCTACGGCAAGTATGGTAAGCATTACGGTTATGGTAAACGTTATGGGTACGGCTATGGGTATGGTCAAGAAAAGAAGAAGTAGATATTTGGTATACTATCAAGGACTATGATAAGGAGTTTCAACTTTATCGTCTGGCTTTCCCAAATGATGAGGTTCGTTATGGTTTCCTTAAAGGAATATAGACCGATGGTTAAGGAATGTTATGTCTGACTAGCTATGTGTCGTTATCGTAAATATAAACCTGAGTCCGATAGAAAGAAGTTTGGTTGATTGCGTCAACAGTTCTTCTATCGGTCTCAGGTTGTTTTATTTAAACCCGTTTTTCAATGTAAATATCTCAAACGTTTTTAATGGTATGAGCAGGTGTTTTTCCGAAATGCTTCTTATAATTATCGCGGAAGTGATCCATATCCTTCATTCCGATATTCTCTGGTATTTCGTTTACGCGATATTTCCCACTCTCTAACATTTCATGTGCTTTTTCCATGCGGATTTTGAGAATGAATTTGTTAAGTGCTTCACCTGTTAATTGCGTCCACTTGTTGTAAAGACTGGTCCTGCTAATTCCAAGCTCTTTGGCAATGGAGCCTATGGTTAGTTTTTCATTATTCAGATTCTCCAGAATGATTTTAGTAACTTTACTTATCAAAGGGTGTTCACCATCCTGCAATATTTCTGACGCTTTTATCTCCAAAAACTCTTCTCCAAACAATCGTTGTAGAAATGATTTTCGAAGAAAACGATTGTTCTTGATAAGGATTGACATTTCAATCTTTAAATCTGCTATACTAAAGGGCTGTTGCAAGAATGTATCAGCTAAAGAAGTCTTTCTTCTATTGTATTGGTCAATATCTATATGCGAACTATAAAGAATGATAGGTATGATTGATGTTTCGCAGGATGTTTTCAATCTTGACGAGAGTTCGACACCATCCATGTTCTGAAGTTCTGTATCACAAATCACTAAATCAGGATATTCATTTTTTATGCAGGTCATAGCTTCGCCGCCATCTCTGAAACTTTTAATAGTAAATTCTTCCGTTAAACAACTTGTCAGATAGGATCGGAAATCATCATTACTGTCGGCAAGTACGACTGTCGGTTTGTGGGAATTTCTTTTGCAGGGAGCCTTTACGAGCAAACGGTCTATCTTTTCAATTTCAGTATGATTGGTGAAACACAGCGGCGAATGATTTGATTGGTCTTCACAAGAGCATTTCACAGGAAATCTTAATGTGACTGTATGATTTATATTGCTTACTAAGATCTTGCCATTACACAAATCTGCTAGTTTCTTCAATAACATGCTTTTGGAAAAATGGCATTCAAATTCTGCTTTCTGTCTTATCATCCGGTGTTTATTCTGATTATAAAGCTTTGTTAGTTTACCATTTCCTGAATCGGGTACACTTATTTCCCAATGTTCCTGACTGATAGAAATTAGCAATGTTATGTTTGACTCCGGCTCAGAACAGTCGATCGCGTTCGTTATGAATTTATCGATAATAGGTGAGATTTTGTTTTTGTCCAACCATACACTGGCATAAGTGAATTCTGTCTTGATTATTATTTTTATGTGTTTGTTCGTTGCATAACCTTGTAGGGAGCAAATTCTGTTTCTTAAATAGTTTCCTAATTCATGTTCGGTAATGTTTAGGACTTCGGGATGATTATGCAAATATTTTAATCCGGACAATTTGTCCAGATTCTCATTTAAACATTCTATATTTCGAATAGCCAGTGACAAATCATTCTTTATGTTCTCGGGACAGTTATCATTACAGATCGTTCGTAAAGGAACATGAACTAATGTAATTGGATTTCGAATACTTTGGAAAGAATCTATAAAATACTGGTTCTCTTCTTTGAGGAAATTTCTTTCTTTTTGTATGGAAAGATAATGAAATAAATGCCAGTAGAGAAAGAAACCTGCTACTATCAGCAATAAAACTAAATATGATTGATTTTCAAATATTGTTGCTATTAAGAAAGATGCAGCAATAGATATTGTCTTTAAATACATCATGTTATTATATTTTAAATGACGTCACTCGATGGAGTTTGCTTTTTCTTTCTGATTCAAGAGACATGAAAGATTATGTGCCAACTATGATTCCATAATTGTGCACATCCATAAACTCAAATAATATGATCTCTAATTTGTTTGTTTTGGGGGAGGTCAATATTTGGTTATGAGTTATGCTTATTGAGAATTCAGATTCTAAATGTCTTGAACTATCAATAAAAAAGCAATGTCCCCCAAGTAACAATAATTATTTTCATTTATTTGTATTAGGCGTAGTAAACTAGCCTCAGGTGAATAATCAGGGGAGGAGGTGGTCTAATATTAAGTATGCTATCGGACCATGATGTCTCAATAGCTGTTTGTTTGTGCTCAATCATGAATTAATATCAAATAAAATACATTTGTCCCCTTCTGATAAAGTAGGAAATTGTATTTACGATGTAAATGTAACTTGTAATAACATAAAAACAATAGTTTTGTTTGTGTGATTTGACGAATTGTTGTAGAATTATTTATTTAATTGATTAATCGAAGCAGAAAGTTGTATAATAGATTTAGATTAATACTAAATGTATTGTATATGAAATGTTGGAAATTCTATATGTAAGATGGAATGACTGGTTTTTGTTTTAAAATATGAATATAAATATTTGATATTATATTGTACTTATATGTATTAAAAGGTGATAAATATGCACCTTCGTTCGGTAAATATCGAAGGATTGGGGTGTTTTTTCCTGTCTGCCCAAAGTAAAGGTGAAACCCCGAATCCAGGTGGTGGATCGGGTGACGATGATGAAGCATCGGACTCGACAGTATAATGGGAAAGTAAGGTAGCTCATTACAACAGAGTGATTATAAGGATGGGGCTTCGGCCTCATTCTTTCTTATAAGCTTTTCGAAAGCTAATTATAAAGTCTCAACTTATCTATAAGTAAATAAGAGTATGCAAATAACAACAATACTTGCTTTTATTACTGCTATGGGCGGTCTGGAAGCAGTGAAATGGATAGTACGATACATCTCCTGTCGCAAGACGGATGCCAGAAAAGAGGAAGCCTCGGTCTGTAATCTGGAAGAAGAAAACCGACGTAAGAAGGTGGACTGGCTGGAAGATCGCCTGACTCAGCGGGATGAAAAAATAGATGGCCTCTATATCGAACTGCGTAAGGAACAGGAGGAGAAAATAAACTGGATACATAAGTGTCATGAAGTGGAGCTGATTAAAAAGGAATCTGAAGTGAAAAAGTGTGAGATTAGAGGATGCACCCAAAGGTTTGCTTCAGCAGGTGGTTGCCGGTAGCGGATATAGGTGGATGAAGAGATATATAATAAGCATTGATTAATGAACGATATTAAAAATCGAAAGTTATAGTAATGGAATATAGAAATAATGATTATCTTTGAATCACAAAAAATGAAGAATAATGATGGATGGCATAATGCGTAAACTTCCAATTGGGATACAGACTTTTGAGAAACTCCGCGAAGGGGGATATCTTTATGTAGATAAAACGGCTTTTGTATGGAAAATAGCTTCTACAGAGACTCCTTATTTCCTAAGTCGCCCCCGTCGTTTTGGAAAAAGTTTGTTGGTTTCTACATTAGCTTGCTATTATGACCGTACAAAAGCGCATCGGTTTGAAGAACTGTTTGGGGGAACCTGGATAGGTAACCATCCGACAAAAGAGCATAACAGTTATATGATTATTCGCTACGATTTTTCGAAAATGGTAATGGCGGATACTATTGAAGGATTGGCTCAAAACTTTAATGATTTGAACTGTGGCCCGGTAGATGTGATGGTAGAGCATAACAGAGATTTGTTCGGTGATTTTCAGTTTACTACTCGGGGAGACGCTTCCAAAATGTTGGAAGAAGTTCTTAATTATGCCCGTTCTCATGAATTTCCAAAAGTTTATCTATTGATTGATGAATATGATAACTTCACTAATCAGTTGCTTACAGCATACAACGATCCGCTTTATGAGGAAGTGACGACGAATGACAGTTTTTTGCGTACTTTCTTTAAAGTGATAAAAGCCGGAATAGGTGAGGGGAGTATCCGTACCTGTTTCTGTACAGGTGTAAATCTGCTCAAAATAATCCAGAATCCCGTTTCTCGCAAGTGCTGCTTCTGTCAGTTCCCGGTTTCCAGATGTTGCAACTGTCATCTGTATATTTCTCTCTTTAAACCATTCCAGAGTTTTCTTCACTCCTGGTTTCAACGGTGCTTCAAACCGGTAAAAATCACTTACAATTTTCAGAACCTCTTCTATAATCTGTGAAATGGACTTATCCAACTGATATTTTTCTTTCATCCAGGCGGCTCCCTGCTCCAGACTCATGGGCATTTAACCGCTTGTAAATGTGCAATTTTAGGAGGAAAACGCAATAAATAT